>ENA-OWPP01000003-OWPP01000003.1-human-gut-metagenome-genome-assembly--contig:-NODE-3-length-293673-cov-22.336175_pt1 | contig 293673 bp, 286 predicted proteins | sample MGYA00248265_ERZ651848 | MGnify/ENA primary metagenome ERZ651848 (study PRJEB26924, sample SAMEA4378233) | human gut metagenome | biome: human gut; feature: human-associated habitat; material: faeces...
ACCTCCTTGAGGATATCAACAAGAGAGGAACCACAGTTGTCGTGGTAACCCACAATAAGGATATCGTCAATGAGATGAAGAAGAGAGTTATCACCTTGAAGAAGGGCGTTATAATCAGTGATGAGAAGGAAGGAGGCTACATAGATGAAGATTAGTACATTTTTCTATGTCCTCAGACAGGGCTTTGCGAATATAAGAAGAAACATACTGTTCTCACTTGCATCACTGGGAACCATCATATCATGTCTGTTCCTTTTCGGAATCATATATGCGGTGGTTGTAAACTTCCAGTCAGGTATGCAGGAGCTTGAGAAGACAGTCACCATATCTGTATTCTTCGACGAGGATGCGTCAGATGAGACCATACAGCTCATAGGTGAACAGATAAGAACGGTCGATTATGTTGAGACGATGGATTTCATCTCAGCCGATGAGGCATGGGACAAGTTTGCAGATCAGAACTACGATGATCCACAGGTTGCAAAGAATGCATTTGGCGGAGATAACCCGTTAAAGAATGCTGCGTCATATGAGATCACGCTCAAGGATGTATCAAGACAGCCGGAGTTCGTGGCATTTGCCCAGGGCCTTTCAGGAGTCAGAAAGGTAAAGAGTTCTGACGTGACTGCGGACAGCATCACGACACTGTCATCCCTTGTGGGATATGCATCCATAGGAATAGTTGTGATACTGATGCTGGTATCTATCTTCCTTATAAGCAACACTATCACCATAGGTATCACGGTGCGAAAGGAAGAGATAGGGATCATGAAGCTGATCGGTGCGACAAATGTATTTGTAAGAGCACCGTTCATCATAGAGGGTGTGATCATAGGCGCGGTCGGTTCGGCTATACCTCTGGTCCTTCTGTACTACATGTACGATAAGATACTGACATACGTTGCCGGAAGGTTCAAGGTTGTCACAACGCTGTTTGCATTTGTGAGCCAGCAGGATCTGTTCAGGACTATGGTACCGGTCGGACTTGTGCTCGGTATCGGTGTTGGTCTGGTAGGAAGTATTCTTACCACAAGAAAGCACCTGAGAGTGTAGTGTTAAATGCGGTCAGAGCAATGCACAAAAAATTCACAAATTGTTATTACTTTTTTAGGAACAATATGTGTTATAATGCTGATAAGTAGGGCAAAAAGATAATAACATTATGAAATGCGATTAGGAGGCATGAATGATGAGAATAGATTTATACAAGATAAAGAAGAAAGGTATGCAGGTGGCAGTGGTTACTACAGGAGCACTGCTCATGTCGTTTACATCCATATTTGCGGCTCCTGTGTTCAGCGTGCATGCTGAGGAGACCAAGGAGGATGTTGAGCAGCAGAAGGAAGAGGCTCAGCAGGCTCAGGAAGAGGCGAATGCAAACGCAGAGAAGTATCAGAAGAAGGTAGACAAGCTTACAGCGGCTGTAAATGAGCTCGATAAGCAGGCCACAGATATAAGCACACAGATCGTGGAGAAGAAACAGCAGGCTGAGGATCTTCAGAATGAGATAGATGAGACTCAGACAAAGCTTGCAGAGGCTCAGGTCAGTGAGGATAATCAGTATGAGGCGATGAAGAAGAGGATACAGTACCTCTACGAGGAGGGCGATGTTGCTTACATAGATGCACTTATGTCATCGGCTTCATTTGAGGATAGTCTTAACAAGTCTGAGTATGTTGATCAGCTCAGCACATATGACCAGAAGCAGCTCAACAAGCTGGTAAAGACTAAGAATGACATAGCAGAGTATCAGCAGACACTCAAGGATGATCTGGCGGATGTAGAGAAGGTAAAGGCAGACCTGGAGACCAAGCAGGCAGACCTCGATGATGTTATAAGCCAGAAGAATGCGGAGATCAACAAGTACAGTGATGATGTTGAGATGCAGAAAGCTCTTGCGGCTGAATACGCAAAGCAGGAGTCAGAGCTGGATGACAAGCTGGCAGAGCTTGCGCGTCAGGAACAGCAGAGACTGGAGGAGGAGCGTAAGCAGAGAGAAGCTGAACAACAGCAGCAGGATAACAACGGTGGAAGCGATAACTCAGGCAGTGACAGCGACAACAGTGGAAGTAACAATGGCGGTTCAACAACCGGTTCAGGTCAGTTCATATGGCCTGTATCAGGACCTATCACAGACTACTTCGGACCTAGAGAGTCACCGACAGCAGGAGCAAGCTCCAATCATATGGGTATAGATATAGGATGTTCATACGGAGTGCCTATCGCAGCGGCTGATGCAGGTGTTGTAACGGTAGCCGAGTGGGGCGAGAGTGGTGGTAACTACGTTATGATAGATCACGGTAATGGATTTGTGACGATGTACCTTCACAACTCATCACTTGCAGTAAGCGTTGGCGATGTGGTTTCACAGGGACAGACCATTGCGTACGCAGGTTCAACAGGATATTCAACAGGTACACATTGCCACTTCTCAGTATTCCTGAATGGCTCATATGTCAACCCACTTGATTATCTGTAAGATGAGGTTGAGACATGGCATAGGGATATGTGTCATATCATAAGATCTTAATATGATCATATATAGAATAGAGAAAAAATGCGTGATTCATGAAATATGGATCACGCATTTTTTATGTTAATAGGGGCGTGGATATGGGCGAAGTACCATATGTTGTGGTGGTGAGAAAATATGTCGAAAACAATAGTTTTTTTAAGAAAAAATAGGATTAGTGTCGGTTGACATAAGTGGTAAAAGTATTTATACTCACACTGGACTGAGTATTTATTTAAGGAGTATATTATGGTTTTTTCGAGCATGGAGTTCTTATTTAGATTCCTGCCTTTATTTTTGCTTATCTATTTTGTGACAAAGCCGAAGTACAGGAATGTTGTACTGCTTTTAGGCAGCCTTGTGTTCTACGCGTATGGCGAACCCATATACGTGTTCTTGATGATGTTTTCTATTATATTTAACTATTCGGTGGCAAGACGAATCAAGCGTTTTTATGATATAGAAGTATATTCGGAGATCGACTGTTCATTTGAGAGAAACTGCTGGCTGGCGGTGGCTATGGTGTTTGATTTTGGAATGTTGTTCATATTCAAATATATCAACTTCTTTATAGAGATAATAAACACTGCAGCGGGAACAAAGATATTTGATAGCGTGGCGATCACGCTGCCGCTTGGAATAAGCTTCTATACGTTCCAGATAACATCGTATATATTTGACGTGTACAGGCTCAAGTATCAGGCGGACAAGAGTATAATCAAGTTCGGAACATATGTGAGCATGTTCCCTCAGCTCATAGCCGGCCCTATAGTCAACTACGATGAGGTGAAGCCTGAGCTGGATCACAGAGAGGTCAAGGCGGACGATATAGAGCGCGGTGCGACACTGTTCGTATTGGGACTTGCGTACAAGGTGCTTCTGGCAAATAAGATAGCCAGTCTGTGGAACGATGTGCAGACGGTTGGCCCTTATGGAATAAACACTGTGACCGCATGGCTTGGTTCATGGGGATATTCATTCCAGCTCCTGTTTGATTTCATGGGTTATTCCGTGATGGCAATAGGAATTGGCCTTATACTTGGCTTCAGGATACCGGAGAACTTTGTCGATCCTTATATGGCACATTCCCTCACAGATTTCTGGAGACGCTGGCATGTTACACTCGGACGCTGGTTCAGAGAGTATGTGTACATACCGATGGGCGGCAACCGAAAGGGAAAGCTCAGAATGATACTTGCCATGTTCACTGTGTGGATGTTTACCGGATTGTGGCATGGTGCGGACTGGAATTTCCTGATATGGGGCTTGTTCCTGTTCGTGTTCCTTCTCATGGAGAAGCTGTTCCTTGGCAAGGTATTTGACAAGGTGAAGGTTCTTGGCCATGTGTACATGTTCTTCCTGATACCGATATCATGGACAATATTTAACATATCTGATCTGAAGCTTCTGGGACTGTACCTGAAGAGAATGTTTGGCATGAACATAGAGGGATCAGTCACCACACATGCCATGGACAAGCTGATCATGCTGGGACACACATACTGGTGGCTGCTGCTGATCTGCGTGATCTTCTGTACACCGTGGCCTAGAAAGCTCATAGAGAAATTCTACAAGAACTGGGTATGCAAGCTTATAATGCTCGCACTGTTCTGGTTCTGTGTATATCAGATAGCAAAGGGTGGCTCCAATCCATTCCTTTATTTTAGATTTTAGGAGGTGGGCAGATGAAGAAATTATGGCAAATGATAAAAGGCTGTCCACTGTTCTCGATACTCATAATATCCGGCGTGATAGTTACCGCAGGCGGTTATGTGGGAGCTGCGCTTGGCGTGTATAAATGGGATGTCAGCTTTCATCATCCTATGGCCCAGACTGTGCTGCTTGATGAGAGGGTGGCAACCGGAACTGACGCAACAAGCACGGATGCTCCGGGAAAGAGCGAGCTGACGTCGGAGTCCACGGGCAGTGCGGCTGCAGAGGAGCAGACAACGGAGGTGAAATCCACGGAGAAGCAGACTTCTGAGAATGCATCCACGGAGAAGACAACAGAGAAATCTACAGAGAAAGCGACCACCGAAAAGGCAACTACGGAAAAAGCAACCATAGATACAGGCGGTTCGGCTGCTCCGGTGACAAGACAGACTCAATACAAGAAGGTTAAGAAGAGAAAGGCAAGAAATAGCTGCTACAGAGATCTCACACAGATCGCTCTTGAGACCCAGTACCCATATATAAAGGTTGACAAGTCTTATTTTGACGATGCTCTGTTCATAGGTGATTCCAGAGTGGAAGGACTGGCGTTGTATTCCGGACTGGACAATGCAGAATTTGCATATATGGAGGGCCTTACTTCATTTGGACTGATGGGTGAGAAGATCGCCTCAAATGGAACAAAGACACTCACAGAGCTGCTTAAGAGCAAACAATTCAGAAAGATATACATCATGCTCGGCATAAATGAGGCGGGTTACGATACGGAGACATACGCATCCACATATATCGATGCGGTGGCCCAGATACAGGCGCTTCAGCCGGACGCAGTGATCTTTATGATGGGCTGCATGCATGTATCCAGCGACTATTCGGCAAGCCACGATATTGTGAACAATGACAATATCGATGACAAGAATGGTGCCATAGCTGCATATGCTGATGGAATAAAGCTTTTCTATCTGGATATGAATACGGTTGTGGACGATGGCAAGGGTGGTCTTGTAAAGGACTATACCTGGGATGACATACATTTGCAGGCGCAGTATTACAGTCTGTGGGAGCAGTATCTGTATGAGCATGGGCTCAAGGATGATGCTTTCAAATAGATAAAGTGCTGCGGGACCTGATGGCATTTTATCATTATCGGGAGTTGATCAAATGGCAAAAAGACTGGTAATAAAAGATAAATACAAGGGAATCCTGTTCATAATCATGGCAGGGTTCTTTTTCTCACTGATGACATTCTTCGTGAGACTGTCGGGGGATCTTCCGACCATGCAGAAGGCATTTTTCAGAAATGCGGTGGCCGCTGTTGTGGCCATTGCCATGCTCATGAGGACTGAGGAGAAATTCAAGATAAAGAAGAGCAGCTGGCCGGGAATCGCGGCGAGAAGCATATGTGGAACGACAGGACTTATCTGCAATTTTTATGCAATCGACAAGCTCAACATAGCGGATGCAAATATCCTCAACAAGCTTTCTCCGTTCTTTGCTATCATCGCATCATACTTTGTGCTCAAGGAGAAGGCAAATAAGATAGAGTGGGCATCCGTGGCATTGGCATTTACAGGTGCTTTGTTCGTTGTGAAGCCTTCGTTTCATATGGATTTCCTGTATGCCATGGTTGGTGTGGCGGGCGGCCTTGGAGCCGGAATCGCCTACACTTACGTGAGAAAGCTCGGCAAACAGGGGGAGCGCGGACCGGTCATAGTCATGTGTTTCTCTGTATTCTCATGTCTGGTGACGCTTCCATTTATCATATTGGACCACGCACCTATGACATGGCAGCAGATTGTGTGCCTGCTCTGTGCCGGACTTGCGGCGGCTGGTGGACAGTTCAGTATAACCGCAGCGTACCAGAAGGCTCCAGCCAGGGAGATATCGGTATTTGACTACAGTCAGGTCATATTTGCGGCTATACTGGGATTTGTATTCCTGGATCAGATTCCTGACATGCTGAGCATTATAGGATATGTGATCATCATTGGAAGTGCAGTTTTCAAATGGTGGTACACCATGAGACAGGATCGCACTTAGCATGGCCGGCAGGGCTGAGAGTGGCAGTGCCTTGTACAAATACTTGTAGAATAATTGATATATACAAAAAGACGGATGTCAGAAATGGAAAATGGGTAAAAGTTTCATTGTCTGATATCCGTCTTTTTTATAAAAGTTATAAAGGAAGGTTTTAGGTGTTGTGACCGGACTTGTGAGGTATCCGGCCTCCCATCTATATAAATTGGATTGTTGTTAGTTTGAGTGACGGCAGATACGCTGGTGCTGCCTGGGCATGTCGCACATCTGCTGTCCTCATCAATCTGTATATATAATAAGATGGTACTGTGTACATTCTGTGTATCGGATGTTAAAGAAATATGTTCATAAAAGAAATAATATATAAAGCGTAAATAAATGTTCTATAAATGGTAAAGCTTCTGAATATAGTGAGTATAAGGTTGTGGGTATAGTTGCTGACATGTTAAAATGAAACACACATATGATCATAATTGGTGGATATATCAGATGACAATATTGGATAGAGCAGCTTTATTATGGAATAGTAAGGGGGATTAATATATGGATAAAGAAAAGGTTATACAGGAGCTTCAGGAGAGAACAGAGGAGATAAAGGAAAAGGCCGGGGAGCTTCATAAGGCGATAGAGGAGACTATATCGCAGAAGAAGCAGATACATTACACGGAACTGGGCGGTCAGGACGGGCAGCCGGATGTGCCGGTTAAGGAAGGATACGGTCTGGTGCTCGGTGGCGGTGGTGGCCGTGGCTCCTATGAGATCGGAGTGTGGAAGGCTCTTGAGGAGTACAGAGATGTGATCGATATAAAGGCGGTATCAGGAAGCTCGGTAGGCGCACTGAATGCGGCATTGTACGCTTGCGGCGATCTGGATAAGGCTACACAGATGTGGTACGACATAACCAACGACAGGATACTGTCTAACAAGGATATAGACGAGGACAACAGGAACAAATGGTTTGAGTCCATCAAGGAGAAGCTCACGACCATAGACAATCCAGTCATACAGAGTGCAATAGAGTGCATAGGACTGGATGCTGTGGCAAAAGGCATGAGGATAAAGGATGGCTTCTTCTCCAGAGAAGGACTTATGGACATACTGGAGAATTCACCAGTACTTGATGGTGTGTCGAACAGTGACATGAGCTGTTATGCTACATGTCTCAATGTGGAGGGCAAGCCTACTCCTGAGAGATTCCAGCTGTCAGGCATGGAACCGGAGGAGATAGAACGTATACTTCTTGCTTCTTCAGCCATACCGGTCATATTCCCTATGGAGACGATAGACAAGACAAAGTATTATGATGGAGGCTTCTTCCTTGGGGGAGATAATGTGCCAATACAGCCTCTCTATGATGAGGGCTACAGAAAGTTTGTCGTGGTGCATCTCGATGAGAGGAAGACCGACAGATACGATGATGCAGAGATGATACATATATATCCGTCCATTCCTCTTGGTGGTGCCATAGATGGCATGCTTGACTTTTCGCCTGAAGGTGTTGAGAAGAGGATAACACAGGGATATGACGATGCAAAGGCGGTGTTTGTTGAGAAGTTTGGCCCAAGACTGTTCTTCACCCGCCATGGGCAGACCGTGTGGAATGTGGAAAACAAGATATGTGGAGCCACGGATATTGAACTCACAGAGCTTGGACATCAGCAGGCGGAGCAGCTTGGTGAGATGATAAAGAATGGAGATTATCACATAGATGAGATCCTGTATTCGCCTCTGGTCAGGGCTTCGGAGACGGCAAGACATATATCCGAGATAACAGGAATTCCTATGAGAGCCGAGGAGAGACTCCGTGAGCAGTGTTTTGGCAAATACGAGGGAACAGCCAGAAACGGCGCTATATTCGCCAAGGCGAAGACGCATTTTCTGGATCACTATGAGGGCGGAGAGACCATGGTTCATCTGTGTCAGAGGGTGTACAATCTGTTAGATGAGCTTAAGGCTGAGTCGGAAGATTCCGGGAAGACATATCTTCTGGTTGCCCACAATGGAATATCAAGAATAGTACAGTCGTATTTCAATGATATGACAAATGAGGAATTCGCAGCATTTGGCATAAAGAACTGTGAGATACGAGAATATAGATTCTGATCGCCACATGTGTGGAATCAGATGTAAAAAAGAGAAAACAGCAGGCAGATCAATATGATGTGAATGTGGTTTTCTCTTTTTTCTGGGATATCCCCAAATGCTCCTGTAAATGTGTATAAAAGAATACTTGATATTATTTATCACTAATATAGTTGACACAGAGCCTACATATGTGCTAATAAATATATGAACATATAATCATGCGTTTAAATATCAACGTACGGCATGAGAGCTATGCGATGCGTTTATGGAGAATATAAAATGTGGAAAAGGAGAGAATCATGGGAGACAACAGTTTTTTGAAGATCAGTGGGATAAAGAAAAGCTTCGGTTCAGGGGAGAACCGAACTGAGGTACTTAGAGGAATTGATTTTGAGGTCGCAAGGGGCGAGTTCTGTGTGCTGCTTGGCCCATCGGGGTCTGGCAAGTCAACTCTGCTCAATATCATAGGTGGGATCGATAGCCCGGATTCCGGTTATATCTCCATAGATGGAGAGAAGACAGGTGATATGGATGAGAAGACACTGACCAGATACAGGAGAAAGCATCTCGGTTATGTATTCCAGATGTATAATCTCATACCTAATCTCAATGTAAAGGAGAATGTGGAGGTTGGAGCATACCTTAGTGATAATCCTTTTGATGTTGATGATCTGTTAAAGACTCTGGGGCTTTATGAGCACAGACATAAGCTCCCAAATCAGCTGTCGGGTGGACAGCAGCAGAGGACCTCGATTGGAAGGGCAATTGTGAAGAATCCTGATATACTTCTCTGTGATGAGCCGACAGGTGCCCTTGACTACAACACTTCCAAGGAGATACTTAAGCTCATAGAGGATGTGAACCAGAAGTATGGCAACACAATAATCATGGTCACCCACAATGATGCCATCAAGAATATGGCGGACCGGACTGTGAAACTCAGGGACGGCATGATAAGACGCAACATTGTAAATGAGAACAAGATATCCGCTGTAGAGCTTGACTGGTAATTGGGCAGACAGGGTAGATGTTCAATAGGAAAGGGGATCTGTTATGAGAAATCCATTGTGGAGAAGAATTCCAAAGGAACTGAAGGAAGAGCTTGGAAAATATATAGTCATATTCCTGTTCATGGTCATCACGACGGGAATGGTGTCGGGCTTCATGGTTGCAGGTGAGAGCATGAAGAAAACCTACAACAATACATTTGACAAATACAACGTGGAGGATGGACATTTTGATCTGTCGGATGAGGCGTCTGACAATATGAAGGACAATATAGAGGATGAGGGCGTGAAGCTCTATGATATGTCGTATTATGAACTGCCTATGAGTAAGATCGGATCAGACTCTGATGGCAATAGTGGTAATGTGGAAGGCAATGCAGAGACAAAAGATGATACGGTGAATTCTGTAAATGATGCTGCAGATGATGGGGGAAGGACACTGAGGATATTCGCACCAAGACACGATGTAAATAAAATGTGCCTGATGGATGGTGAATTTCCTGTAGGAACTGATGAGATCGCCATTGACAGAATGTATGCGGTGAACAACGATATAGAGATCGGTGATGATATAAAAGCGGGTGACAAGGTATACAGCGTGTGCGGATTTGTGGCACTCTCCGACTACAGTACCATGTTCCAGAACAACAATGATACCATGTTTGATGCCACGATATTCGGAATTGCGGTTGTGTCAAATGAGGAATTTGATGATCTCCCGGAGAAAAATAAGACCTGGTCGTATTCATGGATGTACGATGATGGAATGCCGGATGAGGAGAACGATGAGAAAAAGCTGGCGGATGACCTTCTTGAGACTGTGTATACACAGGCGGTCATGAACGGCATTACGGTGGAGAGCTACATTCCAAGGTATCAGAACCAGGCGATCAACTTTGCAGGGGATGATATTGGCAGTGATACAAATATGATGAAATGGTTTGAATACATCGTCATAGTTATACTTGCATTTATATTTGCGGTAACCATCAGCAACACTCTGACAAAGGAAGCGTCGGTTATTGGAACATTGAGGGCTTCAGGATATACGAAGGGCGAGCTGCTTATTCACTACATATCACTTCCTGTCATAGTTACATTTATGGCATCAGTGGTGGGAAACGTGCTGGGCTATTCGGTGTTTAAGGATATGGGTGCGCAGCTTTACTATGGAAGCTATTCCCTCACTAAGTATGTGACGTATTGGAATGCCGATGCATTTGTGCTTACCACAGTCATACCTCTTATAATCATGATCGTTGTGAACCTGTTAGTGGTAAACAGCAAACTGAAGCTCTCACCACTGAGGTTCCTGAGACATGATCTCAGCAGATCAAAGAGAAAGAAGGCGGTGAAGCTGCCTCACTGGAAGTTCATGACAAGGTTCAAGACCCGTGTCATACTTCAGAACATTCCAGGATATGTGGTCATGCTTCTTGGAATTTACTTCGCACAGGTTCTGCTGATGTTCGGACTTATGTTGAATCCTATGCTGAAGCACTATCAGAATGACATATTGGATAATATGGTAGCTGACCATCAGTATGTTCTGGATTCACAGGTGGAGACGGCAAATAATAATGCGGAAACCTACTGTATGAAGACGCTAAGGACGACCGGAGATATAGATGATGAGATCATGGTGTATGGAATACATTCGGACAGTAAATATTTCCCGGTTAAGCTGGACGACGGAGATGTGCTGGTATCTGACAGCTACGCAGACAAATATGAGATAGTTGATGGCGACAAACTTGAGCTCAAGGAGAGCTATACTGATGACACATATGATCTCAAGGTGACGGGTTCTGTGGTGTATCCGTCAGCCCTTGCGGTGTTCGTGACAGAGGGTGATTTCAGAAAAATATTTGACAAGGACGAGGATTACTTTACCGGCTATTTCTCGAATGACAAGCTGACCGATATAGAGGATCATGTAGTGTCAGAGATCACAAAGGATGACATGATAAAGGTGTCCAGACAGCTCACCAAGTCCATGGGAGGTATGTTCTACATAGTGGTTGTATTTTCACTTGTTATGTTCATGCTTCTCGTATATCTGCTCACAAAACTAATAGTGGAGAAGAACACGGTGTCCATATCCATGGTTAAGATACTGGGATATGACACAAAGGAGATCAGTAAGCTGTATCTGTCATCCACAACTGTCATGGTTGCGGTGGTGACGCTGCTCGATATACTGCTCAGTTACCTGTCGATCAAGGTGATATACAGGGCAATGCTGATAGATATGCTAAGCGGATGGATGCCGATATACATGGCACCATGGATATTCCCACTCATGTTCGTGCTCAGCTTTATCTGCTATCTGGTGATCTCACTGTTGCAGATGAAGAGGATAAAGAAGATTCCTATGGACGAGGCGCTCAAGAATGTGGAGTGATGTGTCAAGCTGTGTTCAGGTATTATGAAAAAAAGAGAAAATTTTGTGCTGTAAATCCCCCGAATCCCTGGAAAGGATACATGGATTAGAAGTCGTGTATCTTTTCAGTGGGAATCCGGGAGTTTGAGCACAAAATTTTCTTTTTTTTGCTATTTTGTGGGAAATGTTCCCAAAGCTGTCAGGTTGCCGACCCGGACAGGCTCATGCCAGCTAGATGGTTCCTGTGACGGTCACGGTTGCCGTTCCCGGTGTTGTGGTGATGACTCCCGTGGCTGTATTCTGTGTGAATGTTGCTGCTGGAACAGTGATCTGTCCGGCAACTGTTGCGAACTCGCCTGTTGCTTCATTGTAGGTGTAGCTGGCTGGCGCTGTCCATGCATTTCCATTGTATGTCACAGTGATTCCGGTGAGGATCGGATTGAAGGTATCTGTGATGATGACGTTGTCACTTGCGGATGCCTCGGTGTTGCCGTAGTTCTCTATAAGGAAGGTGTAAGTGATCTGACCATTCTCTGCAACTATGCTAGGACTCACAGACTTTGTGATGGCGAGATCGGGAGCTGCAACAGGGGAAACCGACTCAGTTGCAGTGACTGCGTTGGTAAGTCCTGCGCCGGTTACTGTAACAGTGTTGGTCACGGAATCCTCATTGCCTCTAGGTGTAAATTCATTTGTTGTTGTCTCATATATAATAGTAGCATTTCCGCCCGCTGGAACGGAGATTCCAGTGAGTGTCAGCGGAGCTGCAGCACCGACAGCCGGAGCGGCTACCAGAGTTCCATTGGTGTAGTATCTGATGGAATCCGGAATATATGTGAGAGGATATACTGTTGTATTTCCCACTGCATATGCTCCCAGATTATCTGTGAGAGACAGACCTGTGAGTGTGGTAGTTCCGGAATTGATGAGACTTATCACATACGTGATCTTATCCGGTGTTCGGTAGGTGTCCACCACAGCCGTCTTGGAGACTGTGAGGACTTCAATTATTTCTCCAGTTATGATATTGGAATTGGTGGATCCTCCGTTGTATGACAGAGTTGCCTGATTAGTGAATGTTGCCATTACTTTACCTCCGTATTGTGTTGTCAGAGGTTTATATACCTCTGATATAAAGTATGTGCTGTGGAGGCTTTGGGTTACAGATATTACTCACCATCTGCGGCACATTTATGTTATACTAAAAGATAACTATGTGGTTTAAAGAGCTGTTTTTATATACAGGAGGAATATAGGTGAGAAGGAAAAGGTGGTCGTACCTGATTGCCTGTGTGGTGCTGGCAGGTGGGCTGGCAGCGCCTGGCACATATACCAAGGTGTACGCGCAGGATTATGAAAATGTAGAATACGTAACCAGTGTGTCAGAGCTTAGAGATTCCATGGACGAAGCTGATGTGGTAAACTCGGCCGATGTGATGGATAGAGGAGCGGATGTCGACGCAGCGGCAATGTACAGCAGTGAGTCAGCCGACATATACAGTCTTCGCAGGATCATATTGTATACAGATGAAGTGCCGGAGACCTATGGCGCGACAACAGTCATCTGTTATGACAAATACGATTACTATGTGCTTGGCTACGATACCGAGGAAGCGACGAAACAGGCATACGAAAAGCTTCAGGAAGAGTATGAGCCTGACAAATGTATGCTTGATCAGGTCATATATTCAGAAGATGTGTTGGCGGATTTGGATTCAAATTCGTATGCTGCACAGCGGAACGTTGATGCCATGCTTGCCGCATCGGAGACATATAAGGCTGTAAGCTGGGGCACAAGGTACATGGGAATGGACAGGCTCAAGGCGGAGGTGTCAGAGTACAAGCTGGATGCTAAGGTAAATGTGGCGGTTATAGATACCGGAGTTAATTCCTCGGATACTCTGTTTGAAGGCAGGATAAATGAGGAAGGAAGTATGAACTGCTGCGAGGGCGAAGACCGGAGCGACTACGGAGACAACATGGGACATGGAAGTCATGTGGCGGGCATAATAGCGGATGCGACACCGGACAATGTCCAGCTCACGATCATCAAATGTTTCACAAGCCGGGGAGCAACCACAGTGTCAACGGTACAGCAGGGAATCATGGCTGCGCTTGACAGCGGTGCGGACGTGATCAATATGAGCTTCTGCTTCTATGGTAAAAATGCAAGTGACAACACCAGGTCGATGCTTGACGAATTGTTAAAAAGTGCAAAAGAAGATGGCGTCATCATGTGTGTGGCAGCAGGCAATACGAACAGCACTGTGAACAACTGGGAGATCAGCGACGTGGAAGGTGTGTCATATCCTGCGGACAGCAGCGATGTGATAACAGTGTCGGGGCTTATGCAGAAGGCTGGAACGGAGGAGACAGCAGACAGGATATCGACGGATGCGGTGAAATTTGACGATAGCTATTCTTACTATGGAAATGCTGTAGATTTTTCCGCTCCCGGAACGAAAATAACATCGGCGTGGAAGACCGGAACAAATCATGGGTTTTCCACTTCAGGAACATCCATGGCGGCTCCGCATATATCAGCGGCGGCGGCCTACGTGAAGCTGGCGGAGCCAGAGCTTGACAGTGACCAGTTGAAGAATAGACTTATCTCATATTCCGTGGATCTGGGAACAGCGGGAAAGGATAAATACTACGGTTACGGTTGTCCATACATGGCGGATTATTTTGCTAATACATTTGGCGGAAAACATCCGGAGACAAAGGTCGGAACCTGTGCGGTGGAAAGTCTTGGAAATGCGAAGGATGGACTGAGACTGTCGTGGACTTCGGCAGATAATGCAAGTGGGTATAAGATATACAGGAAAACTGCGACAAGCGCATACAAATGTATAGCTGAGATAAAAGGTTTAGGAGTCAGAACATACACTGACAAGACTGCGGCGGCTGGAATCAGATACAGATATGCGGTGAGGGGCGTGAACGGCACGGCCGAGGGACAGCCGGCGGCTACAAAGGCACTGGTCAGACTTACCCAGCCGAAGTACAACGTGAAGAATGCATATTCCGGCGTGAAGGTATCCTGGAACAAAGTAAAGGGCGCGAGTGGATACAAAATATACCGCAAGGCACCGGGGCAGAACGGATGGAAGCAGTACAAGGTGCTGGCAGCGGGAACGCTCACATTTGTCGATAAGAATGTGACTAATTACAGAAACTATACATACACGGTCAAGGCGTTCAAGGGTACTTCTGCAAGCTCGTATGATACTGCGGGGGTCAGGTTGTACAGGATGCCGGGATGCAAGGCGAAAACGGTCAGATCAAATTCCAGAAAGACGATGGATGTAACATGGAACAAGGTCAGGTATGTCAGCGGGTATCAGATCCAGTACAGTACATCGTCGAAATTTGACAGATATAAGGTGGCAACGATAAATAAGTCCACAAAGCTCAGGCGCAGGATAAGCTCTCTGTTCTCAGGAAAATATTATTATGTGAGGATGAGAACCTACAGAAGAGTTGGCGGCAAGACCATTCATGGCGGCTGGAGCAGTGTACAGCGCGTAAAGGTAAAATAGTGAAAGGCAGATAAGATGGCAGAAAATAAGAATTTGGAAAAATACAAGATCTCCACGATGGAGGATGAAGAGGATTATTTTGACAATGTGGAGATGGAGCTCGACTACAGCATCAGTATAACTGAGGGCTCCATGGAGCTTGGAAAGGACAATATAAAGGAACAGAAGAAGTACATGCGTGACAGCCATGGAGACATGGACGACGAGGAGTTCCTGCAGAACATGCAGTCGGTGAACAATGATGAGGCATTCCTCAGAAGATCTGCGAAGCGCCTGGAGGTGTATGAGCACCAGAAGAAGGTGCCGTACTTTGGCAAATTTGTATTCAAATATAAAGATGACGAAGAGTATCTCCCGGTATATGTGGGTATGAGCGGTTATCAGTCAGATATGAATGGGCAGCAGCTTGTGTACGACTGGAGAGCACCTGTATCCTCTATGTATTATGCTTATGAAAAGGGACCGGCATCCTACAATGTCCATGTGGATGACATGGAAGATGACGAGTTTTCTGGAGACATAGTGGAGAAGAAACAGTTTCTGGTGTCAAATGGCAGACTTAAAGACGCGGTGGATACTGACTCCAACATCAACGACGCCATATTGCTGGAGGCCCTTGGCGGCAACAGTGGTGTGAAGATGAAAAATGTGGTGGCTACCATACAGAAGGAGCAGGATGCGATCATAAGAAACCGCACGGCGTATAACCTTATAGTGGACGGCCGCGCCGGAAGCGGTAAGACGGTCATAGCCATGCACAGACTGGCGTGGCTGTTGTACAACTACAAGACACTTGAGAGTGACAATGTCATGATACTGTCTCCAAACAGTATATTTGGCGATTATATATCAGAGGTTCTCCCGGAGCTCGAGGAGAACAGTGTGCCTGAGAAGGAATTTGACAGTCTGCTTGAGGAGCTTCTTTTCATAGAGGAGGAATATGAGAGCAAGCTGGATCAGTCGGAGTTCATTATAGACAGCGGCGATCAGGACAATCAGAGGATGAGAAATATCAAGGTCAAGTCGTCCATCTCTTTCTACGACAGTTTCAATGAGTATCTGGACAGGTATGTGTCAGGTATAAAGTTCAGAAATTTCCACTATCAGAAGGTGGAGTATACAGGCGAGGATATAGCTGCCATGTTCAATGGAAGATTTGCAAGAAAACCTGTGTATGAGAGATTCGAGAATATAGCATACTTCATAGTAGACAGGGTGGAGGATAATTCACCAAAGGAGTTCCCGGACGAGAAGAAGCGTAATCTGGCAAGGCAGATACAGAAGCAGATGGTAAATTTATTTGCAGAGAGGAATCTGGTTGAGCTGTATGTTGGATTCCTGGCGGAGATGGAGAAGAAATATCCGGGTATATCGGAATACAGAAATGAATATGGAAAGATATGCTATGAGGATATCCTTCCTATACTTTACCTGCAGGTGTATTTCTACGGATGTCATTCCTACAACAATATCAAGCACCTCGTCATAGATGAGATGCAGGATTACAATATATTCCAGTATGCGGTGATAGACAGGGTGTTTGGCTGCAGGAAAACTATCCTCGGCGACAGGTATCAGGTGCTCTTCTATGATCCTGAGGAGACTGTTGTGGATGTTCTGACGAAGATATTTGCAAAGAGGAACGGACAGGGCGGCTATGAGCTCAAGGAGCTGTTCGCGTCGTACAGATCCACGGCGGAGATCACCGAGTTCTGCAACGGTATACTTGGCGGAGAGGGCGTAGGCGGCAACACTGTGGAGAGACACGGCAGGGTGCCTGAGGAGATACAGTGTGAGTCACTGGATGAAGCTGTGGAGTTCATAAATGACAAGCTGAGCTACGGAGACATGGACGCCTACGACAACATAGCTATCCTGACAAATGACGAGGCTGATGCCTACGAAGTGTACAAGCAGCTTTCGGAGTACACCGAGGTGACGCTCATCACCAATCAGTCGGTTGTCTATGCGGGCGGTGTGGTCGTACTTCCAAAGTTCCTTGCAAAGGGAATGGAGTTCGATGCAGTGTACGTCATGACGGACGGAACCTACGACGGAAGCATGGTCACAAGACATGCGCACTATATAGCCTGTACGAGAGCACTCCATGAGCTGTATGTGCTTGATGTGGAGCAGCCATAGGAGTGATACAAAGACAGAAATATTATATCTAGAAATATTTTTCGGGAAAATCGCGATTCCAACTGAACATATATGATGTACTATACGGCATTTCCGCTTTGGGAGATGCCGTATTTTTTATTGTTGCTATATGGCAGATGGTACGCCTGAGCAGAAATGTAATTGTGAGTGTCAGAACGCTGTAAATTATTCGCCAGCTAATAATTGAGATTTGTGTTGATTGTGCAAAAATTATACATAAATAGAGATAACGTATTTTTATTGTTGCAATATCTACAAAGAAATGTTATCATTAAGGAAACGGGGAAACTAAAAATAGTTTCTGAGTTTCCTGGGCGGGAAGTATGTACAGGAAGCTGACAGACACGGATGGACAGGAGGGAGTTATGGACGGAGAAGCACAGCAGCAGCTTAAATTGAGGATATATGAGGCGACCATAGAGGAGTTCCGGGAGAAAGGGTTCAAATTCACCATGGACGATATGGCAAGGCGACTTGGAGTGAGCAAGAAAACCATATATCAGGTCGTCAGGGACAAGGAATCATTGTTCTTTGACACAGCGACATATATATACGAGCAGATCAAGAGAAGTGAACAGGCGGTCATGGATGACGACAGCCTGACCACGGTGGAGAAGATAAAGGCGATTCTCATAGCCATGCCGGACAGCTACAGCGAGCTGGACTGGAGGCAGATATACCAGTTGGAGAATTCATATCCACGGATATTTGCCAGGGTGAGAGTAATGATGGAGCAGCAGTGGGATAATACCATAGAACTCCTGAAGCGCGGAATTGACGAGGGTGTTATAAGGAACATTCCGATTCCAGTCATCAAGACCATGTTCGAGGCCACACTTGAGAAATATATGGAGACTACAGTCCTGATAGACGCGGGACTTACATTTGACGAGGCGGTGCAGTATACACTTGATGTACTTATGGATGGCATATCCTGTAAGGAGTAGGAATCGCTATGAATGAAGTGATTATATGGAATTGATGTCCACGGCCGGTTTCATTCACCGGGGCGAGATGGGCGGTATATATAAAAGACAGGAGGTTGTGTTATGGGTAAGAGATCTGAGGTTGTATTTGGCAACAGGATGAGCAGTCAGGTCGTCAAAAAGGCGGAGAACTCCAAAGAGAGATTTGTAAAAAGATTCGGTGATGACAGTGACGTGGATTATCCTCTTGCAGTTGTGAAGAATCCGTATATTGGAGATACTCTCGGTGTCTCCAATATTGTGATCGACGGCGGAGTCGGTGATGATATACCGGATGGCGGCCGGGAGGAATTTGACAGGGACAAAGGAATCATAGTTGGCAATATCAGGATGGGGTTCGGACATTACAGAATATCCATGGCGATAGCGTCTGCAGCGAATCATCTGGGATACAAGCCGTACTGGATGGATCTCAATTCCTACAGTGAGACCACGGGAGGAAAGGTTATTGAGGCACAGAATAAGCTCTATTCCATGGGATCCAGGATATCGGGAAAGAGCAAGGTTTTCAACAAAGCAGTGTGGGAGCCGATGAACTATGAGGGTTTCAGGAAGCTGTCATACAATGCCTCGGATCAGATGAATGCGGAGCTTATGACACCGGTGTTTAGGAATGTTCCAAAGGATATCCCGCTTGTGGCTACACATGTGTGGCCGGCTCAGGCGGCGGTTCATGCAGGAATGAAACATGTGGTGAATGCAATCCCTGACAACTGGCCTATGGCGCTCCACCTTGCGGAGGGAAGCCTTCACACGGTTCAGACCAGATCGGCATACCTCGGATACAGGACCCTGAACGGCATGCAGGGCGACGAGGTGCTTAAGCCTATGCCCGGTGATTCAATCAGATACGTTGGACACTATATAGACCATGAGCTGGTGGTAGCCATAGAGGAGGACTGCGACAGGAGAATAGAGAGAAGAAAGAAAAAGGCACCGATGCGTTTCCTTCTCACCATAGGAGGTGCCGGAGCACAGAAGGATATATTTGCAGCTATCATCAGGACGGCGCTTGCCAGCGTGAAGAAGGGCAACATGGTCCTGTATGTAAATGTGGGCGACTACATGAACGTGTGGGAAGAGCTGGTGAGAGAGATACCCGCCATGGAGAGCCTTGTCACTACACATTTCGATGACTGGAGCGACACCACAGCATTTGCGGATAAGGCTCTTAAGGAAGAGGTGTACGGAATACACGCATTTTGCCATGAGAATATATATGAGGCTGTGTACTGCACCAACCTTCTCATGAGAAGCTGTGATGTACTCATAACGAAGCCGTCTGAGCTGGCCTTTTATCCAGTTCCAAAGCTGTTCATCAAGAGAGTTGGCGGGCATGAGCAGTGGGGGGCGATACACTCGGCGGAGATCGGAGATGGAACACTGGAGTGCCGTGATATACCGCACACTCTACAGATGATGAAGCTGTTCATGCAGGATGACAGCATACTCACAGATATGTGTGAGAACATAAAGCGGAACAAACTGGATGGAATATACGACGGAGCGTATGAGGTCGTAAAACTGGCGATGGATATGAAGAACTGAGAATGGAGGGTTACATTATGTATAAGGTAAAGAAGAAAGAGACATTTATACCATCATCAAATGGCAAGGACAAGCTGCACGTTATCGTGTGGGAGCCACAGGGGGAGATAAGAGCGATACTTCAGATATCCCATGGAATGATAGAGCTGATAGACAGATATGATGAATTTGCAAGGTATCTTGCAGCAAAGGGCTTTGTGGTGGCAGGAAATGATCATCTGGGACATGGACTCACGGCGGCAAATATGGATGAGCTTGGATATATGAATGCCTACGATGCGAGCAAGGCAATAGTCGCGGATCTTCATAGAGTCACTAGAAGTCTGAAGAAGGCATACAAAGGAGTACCGTTCTTCCTGATGGGACACTCTATGGGTTCATTTATGGCGAGACGATATATGAGCGACTACGGCTGGGATCCAAAATATCCGTCACCTTACACGGAGGGTTCAAGTGTGGACGGCTTTATCTGCATGGGAACTGGAAGCATGCCTGAGTATATGTTGCAGATCGGAAGACTTGTGTTGGAGCTTGAGAAGAGTCAGCACGGCGAGAGATACAGAAGTACCCTCATGGAAGTGTTGGCATTTGGAACATACAACAGGGGTATCCCGAAGACCACTATCGTGGACGGTGAGGTGAGAAAGAGGACGAATAAAGACTGGGTGAGCCGTGACCCGAAGCGCGTGGATGCATATGTGGATGATCCGCTGTGCCAGTTCTCATTTACCCTGAAGGGCTACGAGACGCTGTTCAATACACTCCACTATATACAGGAGGACAGGAACATAGCGAAAATACCAAAGAATGTGCCGGTTCTGTTTGTGTCCGGTGACAGGGATCCTGTTGGACATTACGGCAGGGATGTTCTGAAGCTCTACGAGTTATACCACAGGAGAGTTTCGCACAATGTGGCATGCTATCTGTATGAGGACTGCAGACACGAGATACTGAATGAGCTGTGCAGGGATAAGGTATTTGACGATATTGACAAGTGGCTTGAGACAAGGCTTGCAGATATAAAAGGTTAGGCCTTTAAGGAGGTTATATATGGGAGAAAATTCACAGGATAATACACAGAATGGCGCACCTGCGGGCGGCCTTCAGAAAAAGACAAAGATAGCCTACGGAGTAGGGGCCGTGGGAAAAGACATGGTGTATATGCTGGTAGCCAGCTATATACTGTACTACTACAATTCTGTGCTTGGCGTCAGCTCAGTGTTCATAGGAACAGTGCTGATGGCGGCGAGAGTGTTTGATGCATTTAACGATCCTGTCATGGGTATCGTGGTGGCAAAGACCAGAAGCAGATGGGGAAGGTTCAGACCGTGGATATTCTCGGGAACCGTGCTGAACGCGGTTGTCCTCTATGCGATGTTCGCCGTGCCGGAAAGCATGGGAGCTGGTGGGATGAAGGTGTTTTTGACAGTGACATATTTCCTGTGGGGAATCACATACACGTTGATGGATATTCCGTACTGGTCCATGATCCCGGCCATCACTGAGCCGGGCAAGGAGAGGGAGAATCTGTCTGCACTTGCAAGATCCTGCGCGGGCGTGGGTTCTGCCATCCCTACTGTACTTACTATGATAGTAGTTCCAGCCATCAGCGGCGCAGCCCTGGCGGCGGACAAGCTGAAGATCACGGATTACCGCATCGGCTTCAAGTGGTGGGCTCTTCTGGTTGCAGTGGTGTTCGTCATCTCGGAGGCCATTTGCGTGGCAAATGTAAAGGAGAGGGGTGACACAGTAGTGGAGTCCCATGGCATAGGTGAGATGTTCCATTCACTGGTGACAAATGACCAGGCTCTGGCGGTGGTCATCACCATCGTGCTCGTAAACTCTGCACTCTATATAACAAGCAACCTGCTCATATATTTTTTCACATATGACATAGGAAGTGAGAGCGGATATGCGCTGTTCTCCGCATTTGGCGGCGGTGCGCAGATACTTGCTATGATGCTGTTCCCGCTCTTTAGAAAGAAGATGTCCAAGAGAAAGCTGTTTGTACATTCGGTAGTATATGAGATCGTCGGATATGTGATGCTGCTTGCCTGCAGCCTTGCCGGTGTTACCCGTATGACGGTGGGCGGAGTGCCTTGTTGGTACGTTCTGTTCATCCCGGGACTTCTGGTATTTGCGGGAAGCGGACTCCTAAATGTGCTGATAACTGTGTGTCTTGCCGACAGCATAGACTACGGAGAGTACAAGAATGGGCAGAGAGATGAGAGCGTCATATGCTCCATGCAGACATTTGTAGTAAAGCTTGCATCGGGAGTTGCAGTGTTCTTTGCCGGACTTGCGATCAAATGGGTCGGACTTATCCAGCCGGCAGATGGAACATCGGAAGTCATAGAGCAGAGCACAGGAACTCTCATGGGACTTTCCATGATGATGACGGTCGTTCCGATAGTCCTTCTCATCATAGGACTTGTATTCTTCATCAGGAAATACAAGCTGACCGAGGAGAGGATGCAGGAGATCATGACGAAACTTAGATAGGAGGAACCGCTATGAACGAAGTTCATACTTGGAATCGGTTCCGACGACCTGCCCCGCTCGCATATGCGAGAGGGGCGATACATATTAGATAGGAGGAACCGCTATGATCAGATATATAGAAGAACATCAGGTATTCATACTGGAGACAAAGTCGACGCAGTATGCCATGTGCGTGCGCCCGGATGGACACCTTGAGCACCTGTACTACGGTGGCAGGAGTCTAGACTGCGGAGATCAGAATATTGTGGGACTTTGGGATGTGGCACATGACCGCAGCCTGTTCGAGACCGGCAATGCTATAGCGCTGGATGGTGGACTTACCTTAGAAAGTCTGCTGCAGGAACTGTCGTCAACCGGCAAGGGGGATGTCAGCGAACCATTTGTCTGTATGACCCATGCAAATGGCAGTACGACCTGCGACTTTGTGTACGAATCATACGAGATAAAAAACGGCAGGGATGAGCTTGAAGGACTTCCGTGTGCGGTGGAATATCATAGGGGGACAGACGGCAGATTCAACACAGTAAATGAGCAGCAAGGCACAGAAGTGGGAAGCGGTGTGGCTGGTGGATTGCAGAGCATACAAGCATATGAGCGACAGAATACAGCGGGCGAGGTAACACAGCTCACCATAACCCTCCGGGACAAATTCTATAGACAGAAGCTTGAGCTAATATATGTCACATGGGATGACTGCGACGTGATAACCAGAAGTGCCCGCCTGACAAATGAAAGCGATGACGTGGAGCGGGTGGACAGACTTATGTCCATGCAGTTTGATATGAGAATGTATCAGGAATATGACATGATACATTTCGGAGGAGCCTGGGCGAGGGAAATGCACAGATCGGTGCACCCTGTAAGGCAGGGAAGAGTGTCTGTCTCATCGTCGACCGGAACCTCGGGCAGCAGGGCCAATCCGTTCTTCATGGTGGTTGAGCACGGCAGTTCAGAGGAACACGGTGAGTGTTACGGCTTCAATCTCATATATTCAGGAGACCATATGGAGAGCTGTGAACAGAATTCATATGGACGTATGCGTATACTCAGCGGCATCAATCCGGAAGGATTTTCATTTGCGCTTGAGCCGGGACGGTCATTCCAGTCGCCGGAGGCGGCCATGACATATTCAGATTCAGGATTTGGCGGTGTCAGCAGTCATATGCATGCATTTGTCAGAAGACATATAGTCAGAGGCCGCTGGGCGGACAGGGAGAGGCCTGTTCTGCTGAATAGCTGGGAGGCCGCATACTTTGATATAAATGAGAAGAAGCTGCTGAAGCTTGCAAAAGAGGCAAAGAAGTGCGGCATAGAGCTGTTCGTCATGGATGACGGCTGGTTCGGACACAGGGACAATGACACATCCTCACTTGGAGACTGGCAGGAGAACCGCAGCAAGCTTCCGGGCGGAGTGAAGCAGCTTGCGGACAAGATAAATGCACTTGGACTTGACTTTGGCATATGGGTAGAGCCGGAGATGGTGAACGAGGACAGTGATCTCTACAGGGCACACCCGGAGTGGGCGGTCAGAGTGCCGGGACAGAGCCACGCCGAGGGGCGTCATCAGATGCTTCTGGATCTCACCAATAAGGATGTGAGAGACCATATAGTGGAAGCCATGACAAATGTGTTCTCATCTGCCAATATATCGTATGTTAAGTGGGATATGAACAGGATTATGTCTGACCGCTACAGTCAGACGCTGCCGCCTGACAGGCAGAGTGAATTTGGACACAGATATGTGCTTGGACTCTACGACATCATGGGAAGACTCACGGAGCGTTTCCCTGAGATATTGTTTGAGGGATGTGCCGCCGGGGGAAACAGATTCGATCTCGGTATACTGTGTTACATGCCGCAGATATGGGCGAGTGATGACACGGATGCCAGGGAGAGGCTTGAGATACAGACGGGTTACAGCTATGGCTACCCTATGTCGGTAGTCAGCAGTCACGTGTCCGGATGCCCGAATCACCAGACACTCAGAGTCACCCCGCTTGAGACGAGATTCGGAGTGGCGGCATTTGGCGTGCTGGGCTATGAGTGCAATCTGTGCGATATGAAGAAGAAAGATCTGGAGGCAATAGAAGAGCAGGTGGAGTTCTACAAGAGACACAGGCGCACATTTCAGTTCGGCGAATATCACAGGATCGAGAATGGCACAGTGTCAGATCTCCGGAGGAATGTGTACCAGTTCATGACGGTTTCCCAGGATGGCTCCGAGGCGGTGTCCTGCTATTATGAGGGACAGGTGATACCGAATTACACTTACAAGCATATGCGGACTAAGGGACTTGACGAGAATGCAGTTTATGTCATGGAGGGCAGAAGCCTGCAGTACAGCGTAAAGCTCATGGGAGATCTCATCAACACTGTTACGCCGGTGCATGTGAAACCTGATTCCCTGACCCAGAGTGCGATAGACAAGGTGGTAAAGCTTCAGGGCGAGAAGGAATATGTAAAGGCGTCCGGTGCAGTGTTTAACCGAGTTGGAGTGAACCTTGCTCCGAACTTTGCGGGAACTGGCTACAACGACCAGACCGCTCTCTGGACAGAGCATGGACTGAGGTTATATACCTTCACCAGACAGTGATATATATGATCACATGCAAATGCTCATATATGGAATCGAATCACAGGAAAAACTTACATTATAAAAATAGTGGAAATAATATATGGAATGTGTTATCTTACTCTTATAGAGAACTGTTCCTAATAGAAAATTATAAATACCAGAAGGAGGACTATACAATGAGTGAGAAGCGTAACACATGGCAGAAACAGGTCATATACTCTGTTATAAAGGAGCTCAAGACTCATCCTACAGTCCAGAGTCTGATAGATGAACTGGAAAAGAGAGGATATAAGATAGGCAAATCAACTGTGTACAGGGTGCTCTCTGATGCGGTTGATGAGGGAATTGTCATGAATGTGTATTCAGGGGACAAGATGGAGCATTTTGATGGCAATACCGAGAATCACTATCACATACGCTGCAAGGTATGTGACAGGATATTTGACAGTGAGCTTCCATATCAGGATTCCATCACACAGATGGGCGTGGAGGCGGACAGCGATTTCGTCATACTGTCACACAACCTGGAATTCATCGGGATATGTCCATCCTGTAAGGACAGCCTGAAAAGTCTGTGATGGGGAATGCAAAAGACCGGTACACATAAACGCATATTGTATGCGGTGTATGTGTACCGGCCTTTTTGTATGTGCAGGCAATGCCAAGAGCCTGGATCTTATCTGCTCTGTCAGTCTCTCTTTTTCTGTGAAATGATATTTGCAGATTTTATTTCCTTCTTTATAAATTCAGGAATCGCGGAATTGTCTTTCTGGTCAGATTCAGGTGTGTCCGGCTGCGCCTCAACTGTATGTGAGTTTACACTTATAGGATCCACGCGTGGATTGCTGATAAATGTCTTGTTGGCCGAAGGCTTTACAACTGTCATTCCGAGGATGGACTTCTTGTTGCGAAACTCTCTTTCCTCCTCTGGTGTGCGCTCAGGGGCGGCATCCACCAGATTGCCGTCTCCGAAAAGGTCTATCTCAAAGCTGCTGTCATTTTCCTCCTGCTCATCATCCGTATCGTCATCCAGCGCATCTGTAATTATCGGTTCTGCGTGGATGGAAGTATCCGTATCGTCGTCTGCAAATGCACTGTCGAGATCAGGATCGTATTCATCAGCAAATGCGCTGTCAAGATCAGGGTCATATTTTTCATCTGATTCAGTGTCGCCAAATTCAGAATCGGAGTCGACATACTCCTCAGGCTTCTCAAAAAATGTAGGATCTATATCGAGCTTGAAGTCGACCTCTGAGTGACCCACTTCAATGCCGCAGTCGTTGAACAGCTTGGTCGTGTAGCAGTTTTTCAGCTTCTCGATGAGTTCAGTGTTTTCGTACTTGAGCTGTTCGAGTATGTTTGCGATTATCATTCCCTGATATTCATCCGTCCATCCGTCCTCAAGCTTTACTGCGATACCGAGCTTCATGCTCTTTATCGCCATACAGATAACACCCCTGGAGCCGTCCTTCATTATGAGGTCAGAATTCTGGTTGATATAATATGAAGGTGTTCCGTAATCGTTGATCTTCTCAGGATATTTGTGGATGCATGAGAAGTTGTAGTCTATAGTCTCCCGGAGTTCGTTTGACAGGCTGAATGGATCCATGAGCTTTGCGTAGGACATGGCGATGCTTCTAAGTGGCAGTGCAAATACCGGAACTCCACAGCCGTCTATGCCGAGCCCGATCTTGAATGTAGGGGTCTGGCTGAGCATGGATATGAAATTGATTATCTGCTGCTGTACAGGGGAATCCTTGAGCTGATAGCCGTCCGGCTTACCGGTGAGCTCTCTCTGGAGCAACATAAGGCTGAAATGTTTTCCCGAGCAGCAGTGCTGAAGTTTGCTCTGTCCCTGCCTTGGGTGGAGCTTTGACCTGTCGGTGAGCTTTGCCGCCAGCGCTGAAGCTGATGTGGAAGCGCATGGCTTCATGATCATGTCATCGGGATTCAATCCTGTCTTGCGCGAGATCTCCTCCAGCACAAATATATGATGGTTGCTTCCCCAGTGGGAAGAGTTGAACATGGCAACATCCTCGTCGGTGAGGTTGAACCTTCTGTGAAGTCCTGCCAGCAGTGTAGGCAGCACCTGTATAGGCTTGCTTGCGGAACGCATGAAAGTCTGTTTCTCTATGTCGCCAAGGTAGGCGATTGTATCTCCTGTGGATGACACAACTGCGATGGAGCCGCGGTGTGCATTCTCAACAATATTTCCACGGTATTCTTTTACTAATATCTCTGACATATATTCAACACCTCATTTGTATTTTGTATGATTTTCTTCCGATATAGTCATTATATGAAAAAGATATCCGTTTGCAAAATGAAAATTACATAATATATAAGAAAAATATGAGAATGTAATTGAGTGTAAGTAAGTAATAACTAAAAAATACCGCCTGATACTGACAAAATACATCATTTGTCATATATACCATGAGTAAAAAATGTTTAAAAAAATCGAAAAATGCGCATTTTTTTTGTGAAAATGCATAAAAAACTTTGATTATTATAAAAAGGATGGTATAATGTCTTTATAATTTTGCATGGAGAGGTGACTTACATGATTAAAAAAGAAATGATCGCCATGCTCCTTGCTGGTGGACAGGGCAGCCGTCTTGGGGTTCTTACATCCAAGCTTGCCAAGCCAGCGGTAGCATTTGGCGGCAAATACAAGATAATCGATTTCCCACTGAGCAACTGTATCAACTCAGGGATTGACACAGTAGGTGTACTTACACAGTACAGACCACTCAGACTTAACCAGCATATCGGAATCGGTATTCCTTGGGATCTCGATAGAAACATTGGTGGTGTCACAGTGCTTCCACCATACGAGAAGAGCAACAACAGCGAGTGGTACACAGGTACTGCCAACGCTATCTACCAGAACATAGAGTTCATAGATTATTACAATCCAGACTATGTTCTCATACTTTCCGGTGATCATATCTACAAGATGGATTATGAACACATGCTTGACTATCACAAGTCCATGAATGCGGATGTGACACTTGCCACATACCAGGTTCCATGGGAGGAGGCAAGCAGATTCGGAGTAGTTATAACGAATGATGACGGCATCATCTCAGAGTTTGAGGAGAAGCCGGAGAACCCAAGAAGCAACAAGGCTTCCATGGGTATATACATATTCAACTGGAAGATCCTCCGCGAGGCACTTGTTACCATGAAGGATCAGCCGGGATGCGATTTCGGTAAGCATATTATTCCATACTGCCATGAGAACGGCAACAAGATATGTGCATACGATTTCAAGGGATACTGGAAGGATGTAGGAACTCTCGGTTCATACTGGGAGGCCAACATGGAGCTTGTCGACATAGTTCCTGAGTTCAATCTGTATGAGGAATTCTGGAAGATATATACGAAGACAGACGCCATACCACCTCAGTACATAGATGAAGCGGCAAAGGTATCCAAGTGTATCATCGGAGAGGGGACCGAGATATACGGAACCGTTGAGAATTCAGTTATAGGCTCTTGTGTAACCATAGGAGAGGGTGCGGTCGTTAAGGATTCGATTATAATGAATGGGGTTACGATCGAAGCTGGTGCCTATGTTGAAAAGGGAATCATTGCCGAGAATGTCAAGGTTGGTGCAAATGCCAAGCTTGGAGTTGGTGAGGAAGCTGTCAATGAGATGAAGCCTAATATCTACGCATTTGGCCTTGTTACTATAGGTGAGAACTCAGTTATACCTGAGGGCGTAACAATAGGTAAGAACACTGCAATATTCGGTGACACAGATCCTTCGGATTATCCGGACGGAACACTTCCGAGTGGCGGTAGTATTATAAAGGCAGGTGAGTAGACATGAGAGCATTAGGAATTATTCTGGCAGGTGGTAACAGCAATAAGCTGGGAGATCTTTCAGCAAAGAGAGCCGTTGCAGCCATGCCTATCACAGGAAGCTACAGAGCAATTGATTTCGCACTTTCCAATATGACTAATTCTCATATTCAGAAGGTAGCGGTATTCACACAGTACAACACAAGATCACTGAATGAGCATCTGAACTCAAGCAAGTGGTGGGATTTCGGAAGAAAGCAGGGAGGTCTGTTCATCTTCACACCTACCATCACAGCAGCTAACAGCTACTGGTACAAGGGAACAGCAGATGCACTTTATCAGAATATCAAGTTCCTCAAGGAGAGCCATGAGCCATATGTAGTTATCGCTTCAGGAGACGGTATCTACAAGCTTGACTACAACAAGGTTCTTGAGGAGCATATAAGCAATGGTGCAGATATCACGGTTGTATGCAAGGATATGGCACCGGGCGAGGATGACATCAACAGATTTGGTGTTATCAAGATGAACGAGGATGGCAGGATCATAGACTTCGAGGAGAAGCCTCTTGTGGCAGGAACCAACACGGTTTCCATAGGTGTATATGTCATAAGAAGAAGACAGCTCATCGAACTTCTTGAGACATGTGCCAACGAGGGAAGAAATGATTTCGTAAGAGATATTCTCGTGAGATATAAGGGTGTCAAGAGAATTTACGGATACAAGATGGACAGCTACTGGAGAAACATAGGAACAAAGGAGTCATATTACAGAGCTAATATGGATTTCCTCAAGAAGGACGTAAGAGACTTCTTCTTCAAACAGCATCCGGATATCTACTCAAGAGTGGATGATCTCCCACCAGCAAAGTACAATGCAGATGCGGTGGTAAATAACAGCTTGATAGCAAGCGGTTGTATCATCAACGGAACCGTTGAGAACTCAGTTATATTCAAGAAGGTATACATTGGAAATAACTGTGTGATCAGGAACTCGATCATACTTAACGATGTCAACATCGGTGATAATTCCATCATCGAGAATTGTATCGTGGAGAGCAGGGATACACTCCGCGCGAACACAGTACATCAGGGAACACCTGAGGACATCAAGGTAATAGTGGAGAAGGATTTCAGATATGCGTTGTAGGATGCATACGGTATAAGTAGTACAAATGACAATTGCGTGTGGGATCGCAATGTGTGTCAGGGTTAAGGGGGTAATTCAGATGCAGATAACTGATATCAGGATCAGAAGTGTTGAGAAGGAAGGCAAGATGAAGGCGGTTGTTTCTATTACGATCGATGACGAGTTTGTTGTGCATGACATCAAGATCATCGAGGGTGAGAAGGGCATGTTCATCGCGATGCCGAGTAGAAAGGCAGCGGATGGAGAATATAGAGATATCGCTCATCCGATCAATACAGCTACAAGAGAGCGTCTGCAGAGTATGATTCTTTCAAAGTATCAGGAATCTTTGGAAGAGTAATACCAGTCTCAAATAGACATTCAGAGCCAGTGCTAGAGGCGTAAGTCACCAAGCTGATAGCATTGGCTCTTTTTATATGGTCTTGTAAAAAAATATAGTATAAAGTAGAATGTATCTGTTTAGATCCAGATAGAATATGGAGGATATAATAATGGTAAAATCAGTTATACTTGCGGCAGGCAAGGGAACAAGAATGAAGTCAGATAAGCCAAAGGTAGTTCATCAGGTGATGGGAAAACCGATGGTATATTATTCTATAGAAGCGGCGCGCCAGGCGGGTGCAGACGAGGTGTGTGTGATCGTTGGATACAAGGCAGACGAGGTGAAGTCAGCCATAGCTGCCAGTGTCAATGATGTGAAGGTTGACTATGCGCTTCAGGAGGAGCAGCTCGGAACAGGCCATGCGGTAAAGTGCGCTGCAGATTTTATTGGACGTGATGGGGATGTGATCATACTCTGTGGAGATACACCGCTTGTGACAGGGGATACACTCAGAAAAGCACTTGATTTCCACAAGGATAGCGGGAATGGTGTAACCGTAATATCGGCGATGCTTGATGATCCATTTGGATATGGAAGGATCATAAGGGACGGTGACAGCCTGGCAAAGATCGTGGAGCAGAAGGATGCTGACGAAGCGGAGCAGGCTGTGAAGGAAGTTAACTCGGGCATGTATATATTTGACTGCGCAGCACTTCAGGACGCACTGTCACAGATATCAAATGACAACGCCCAGGGAGAGTATTATCTTCCGGATGCGATAGAGATAATAAAGAAAATGGGGCTTCCGGCTTCCGCTGTTCCGATGGACGATGCTGACCAGATAAGAGGAGTCAACACCCTGGAGCAGCTTGCAGATGCTGAGAAGATCATGGAGGACAGATAACAATAGAACGATCCACCTGGGTGGAGGAAAATGGAGAGACCAAATGAAGATCATAGTTGGACTTGGCAATCCCGGTGCGAAATATGCCGGAACAAGACACAATGTAGGATTTGCGGTTCTGGATGAGCTGGCAGAGAGACATAATATAAGGATAGACACTGCAAAGCATAAGGCACTTATAGGAAAGGGTATAATAGACGGAGAGAAGGTCATACTCGCCATGCCTCAGACATTTATGAATCTCAGCGGAGAGAGCGTAAGGGCGATAATGGACTTCTACAAATGCACGGTTGAAGATCTGATAGTCGTGTACGATGACATAGATCTTGACGTCGGCAAGCTCAGGATCAGACAGAAGGGAAGCGCCGGCGGTCATAACGGTATGAAGAATATCATACAGCACGTTGGCAGCCAGGAATTTGTCAGGATCAGAGTGGGTGTTGGCAAAAAGCCGGATCACATGGATCTGGCTGATTATGTGTTGTCGAGATTTGGAAAGGAAGATCTGGCGAATATAAGAGAGAGCTGCGGTAATGCCTGCGATGCGGTGGAGACCATACTGGCGGATGGCACAGTTGCAGCTATGAATAAGTTTAATTGAGAGTGATGGAGAATGATACGTGTACTTGGTGAGCCATTTGAAAAACTGAATATATATACAGAGTTGAAGGAGTGGCTTGCATCCGGAGATGGATTTGTCAATGTGACAGGTACGACGGGCGAGGGCACGGACAGAGTATTCATGATGCAGGGCTTCGGTGATGACGCATCGGTGCGCCTGATACTGACATATAACGACAGGCGTGCGGAGGAGCTGTACAGCGATATGAAGTTCTACGGAAGGGATGTATATATGTATCCTGCAAAGGATATTCTGTTCTTCAGTGCAGATGTCCACGGCAATGCCATAACCAGACGGCGCATGGAGGTCCTTCGGCGTCTGGCAACGGGAGAACCATGTACGATCATAGCCACGGTAGATGCAATGTATGACAAGATACCTGCACTGTCCTATATGAAAAAATACGTGATAAATATCCATGCGGCACAGTCCCTTGATCTGGATGAGCTCAAGGGCAAGCTGGTGGACCTTGGTTATGAAAAAACTGACAGTGTGGAGGAGCCGGGACAATTTGCCATACGAGGCGGTATCGTGGACATATTTCCGCTGACTGAGGAATGTCCATACAGAATAGACATGTGGGACGATGAAGTCGATACCATCAAGACATTTGATGCGGAGAGCCAGAGATCCATAGAGAATGTGGATGAACTTGTAATTTATCCCGCGGGAGAGATGGTGCTTTCAAAGGAGAGGATCGACAGAGGTATACACAGGCTGGAGGCAGAGCTGAAGCCGTATGCGAAGAAGCTTAAGGATTCATTTCAGACGGAGGCGTATGCCAGGATAAAGGGCGAAATAGCCACGCTGAAGGAACAGCTCACGGAGTTCAGTGCGATATACGGAGTGGACAGCTATGTTGATTATTTCTACAGTGACACGGTGTCTCTGGTGGACTGCCTGCCGGAGGATGCGTACATTTTCATAGATGAGACGAAGAAGGTCACGGAGAAGGCGGATGGCAGTGAGAAGAGTTTTCTTAGCAGCCTGACGCACAGGCTGGAGGGGGGATATATCCTCCCGGGGCAGATGAAGGTTCTGTTCACTTATGATGATGTTCTGGAAAAATGCAGACGCTACAAGGTTGTGGGCTTTGACTCATTTGTGGGTGAGGATGACCGTGTAAAGTATGCTCACCGCGTGGAGATCGAGAGCAGGGAGGTTCACAGCTACAGGAACAATTTTGATGCGCTGGTTACTGATATCAAGAAATGGAAGAAGGACAAATACAGCGTCCTGTTCGTATCGCCATCATCGGTCGGTGCGAAGAGAATGGTCGATAACCTCATGGACAATGACGTCATATGTCATTACCTGAACGACCCGGACAAAGCTCTGGCTGCCAGAGAGATGGCGGTCATGCCGGGAAGGCTCAGAGCCGGTTTTATGATACCGGAGATGAAGCTCATCGTGGTCAGTGAGGGAGATGTGTTCTCCAGCAAGACATCACATTCGCAGGCTTCGAGGAAGAAGCTGCCGCGTGCCGGGGAGATAGTAAAGTCATTCTCGGATGTGAGCGTGGGCGATTATGTGGTCCATGAGAAGTACGGAATAGGTATCTATCGTGGGCTTGAGAAGATAGAGGTCGACGGTGCCTTGAAGGACTATCTGGTCATCGAGTATGCTGAGGGCGGCAAATTATATGTCCTGGCTTCCGAGACGGACAGGATACAGAAGTACAGGAGCAAGGAGAGCCGAGCCCCGAAGATCAACAGACTCGGTGGCAGTGAGTGGCAGAAGGTAAGAAACAAGGTTAAGGGCCATGTCAGCGAGGTGGCTCAGCATCTTGTAAAGCTGTACTCAGAGAGACAGGCGAGGGAAGGCTTTGCCTATTCTCCTGATTCCGAGTGGCAGAAGGAGTTCGAGGAGACATTTCCTTATACTGAGACTGACGATCAGTTAAAGGCCATAGAGGATGTCAAGGCGGATATGGAGAGCCATAAGATCATGGACAGACTGGTGTGCGGAGACGTTGGATTTGGCAAGACTGAGGTGGCGATCCGTGCTGCGTTCAAGGCTGTCGGTGACAGCAAACAGGTTGCGTATCTTGTGCCGACCACGATCCTTGCCGAGCAGCATTATGAGACGTTCACAGAGCGAATGAAGGATTATCCAGTGACGGTGAGACTGTTGTGCAGATTCTGTACCCAGAAGGAGATAAAATCTACACTCAGAGAGCTGAAAGAGGGCAAGGTGGACATAGTCATAGGAACCCACAGGCTGCTCTCAAAGGATGTGGAGTTCAAGAATCTGGGACTTCTCATAATAGATGAGGAACAGAGATTCGGTGTAAATCACAAAGAGAAGATAAAAGAGATGAAGACCAATGTGGATGTTCTGACACTGACGGCGACGCCTATCCCGAGAACACTCCATATGAGTCTTGTCGGAATCAGAGACATGAGCCTGCTTGAGGAGCCTCCGGTGGACAGGAGACCGATACAGACCTATGTCATGGAGTATGACAGGGAGCTTGCCAGGGAGGCGATTGCCAGAGAGCTTGCAAGGCATGGTCAGGTATACTATGTGTACAACAGGGTCGAAGGCATAGAGAGATTTGCGGATGATGTGAGAAGCCTCGTGCCATATGCAAATGTAGAGTTTGCCCATGGACAGATGGATGGCCGCACGCTGGAGGACATCATGTACCGGTTCAACAAAAAGGAGATAGACGTGCTTGTGTGCACGACCATCATAGAGACCGGACTTGATATACCGAATGCAAATACCATAATCATACACGACGCTAACCTGTTTGGTCTGGCACAGCTCTACCAGTTACGCGGAAGAGTTGGTCGCTCGGACAGAAGTGCATTTGCATTTATGTTCTACAGGCGCAACAAGATGATATCCGAGGTCGCTGAGAAGAGACTTAGAGCGATAAAAGAATATACGGATCTCGGCTCGGGAGTCAAGGTGTCCAAGGCGGATCTCAACATCAGAGGTGCGGGAAGCGTCCTGGGCGAGAGCCAGTCGGGCAACTATGAGGTCGTGGGCTATGACCTTTACTGCAAGATGCTTAATGATGCGGTCAGGGAGCTCCGCGGCGAGAAGGTTTTCCATGAATACGAGACGGAGATAGACCTTCCGGTGGATTCGTTCATCCCTGAGACGTACGTCAAAAACGACTTTGTCAAGCTGGAGCTTTGTAAGAGAATATCCCTCATCAAGAATGAGGATGAGTACAATGACATAGTGGATGAGCTCATTGACAGATTTGGCGACATCCCTGACGAGACAATGAATCTTCTTGATGTGGCACTGTTAAGGGCAAATGCAAATATCTGTTTCATAACCCGTATATGGTACAAGGACGGAGACCTGAGATTTGTCATGTACAACAGGGCTGACATAAATGTAGATGGGATAGATGAGCTCGTTAAGAGTTATTCAGGCAGGATGAAATTTGTCATGGGGGCAAAGCCTGAGTTTATATTGAAGCTTGGACGGGAGGAGAAAAATGATCTTCTCAGAAAGGCGGAATTTGTCGTGGCGGATATGTCCCAGATGTTGATAATGACCCACAGTGAAGAAGACAGTGTGGATAACAAAGCATAGATAATGAGTTAGAAATATACAGACAGAAGAATACAAAGATAAGGAGGTGCGGTTCAGTTGAAGAGATGGTTGTGTGTGCTGCTGGCGCTCATATGTGCATTTGCCGTGACTGGATGTGGCAGTGATGCCACTGAGGAGACTGGCAAGGAGGTAGTTCTCAGATACAACGGGCAGAACATAGAGATAGACGAGGTGTATATTTATGCCCAGACTGTGAAGGAGGAGTACGAATCAAAGTATGGCAGTGACGTGTGGAAACAGAGCATAGTGACTGATGATGGTCTGGAGATGGATGCCGTGGATGCAGCAAGGCGTCAGGCGATATCAAAGCTCATAAAGACCAAGACTCTTATAACTAAATCCGGGGAGTACGGCATAAGCCTGACTGCAAGCGAGCAGAAGGATCAGGATACGGCGGCGCAGGAGTTCTATGACAAATTGACTGATGCCCAGATCGCAGAGGTTGGACTTGAACTCGATACGGTGAAGAGAGTTTTGCGTGAGAGCGCACTGGCAGACAAGATATATGATTATGTGATGAAGCAGAGCTCCACGGAGATATCCGATGAGCAGGCCAGGATGAGTACATTTTATGACATGTTCTTTGAGTGCTACTCGGAGGACGATTATGGAAATATCACCCTGTACTCACAGGACAAGATAGATGAGCAGAAGAAAAAGGCGGATGAGGCATATGAATCCATAGAGGAAGCCTCGGATGGCACAGATATGGATATATCATTCCTTGGAAGCGCAAAGGAGCTTAAGTATGCGGGAACACATACGATGAGCAGGGATGATATATTGAGCACCTATGGCCAGGATACGCTGGACATACTGTACAGCATGTCGGATGGCGAGATATCCACGGTGGTGGAGACTGAGTATGGTTACCATATATTCCAGATGATAAGCATTACGGATGAGAAGGCCACGGCCGAGAACAAGAAGAAGCTCACGGATGCCGCTGATGCGGAATACTATGACAACCTTATGAAGGACTGGATAGATGAGCTGGACAGCGGATATTCATACAGTAAGAGTGTGGATATGGATGTGTACAACAAGATAAAATTTGACGAATAAGAGGAGAAGAAAGATGGCAACAGTATACGATATCAATATTAAGAAGCTGGATGAAAAGGCAGTCATACCGACATACGGTTCAGAGTACGCAGCGGGGGCGGATCTGTATGCGTGTCTTGATGAGGCGATTACTATAGAGCCGGGACAGACGGTGATGGTTCACACGGGTATAGCCATGGAGATACCTGAGGGATTTGCAGGACTTGTGTATGCGAGAAGCGGTCTGGCATCCAAGAAGGGGCTTGCACCGGCCAATAAGGTTGGAGTTGTGGATGCGGATTACAGAGGGGAAATCATGGTTGCACTCCACAATCACGGAACCCAGGCACAGACGGTTGAGCCTGAGGAGAGAATAGCACAGCTTGTGATTGCTCCTTATATCGTTGGAGCATTCCATCAGGTGGACGAGCTCAGCGATACAGTCAGAGGAGCCGGCGGATTCGGTTCAACAGGAAAGTAACAAAAAAGCGGCCGTGCATCATCATTTTAATGGTGTGCCAGACCGCTTTTCTTTTATTTAAAATACTTTCCGCTTTCATCCCACAGGACTGTGGTGCCTGTCTTCAAGGACTTTGGTACATCTATGATACGCTGGTTCCTTGAGCCCTTGAATCTCAGTGACAGATCCTTCTGTTCGTCTATGAATTCTCCGTCCACAAGGACGTCAATGTAGGAGAGAAGTTCTTTTGTATACTCCCATTCATTACACATGCGGTCTAAGAGATCGGTTTCAAATGTATAACCGGTGTAGCACCAGATGGTCTTGTCAGGGTAGGTCTCCTTGAACTTTCTTGCCAGAGGAAGAAGCCCCTGCTGGTTCACATATTCCATAGGTTCTCCGCCGAGCAGGGAGAGACCTGCTATATAGTCCTCCTTGCAACTATCTATTATGTGGTTGATCTCCACATCCGTGAACGGCTTGCCGTAGCCGAAATCCCATGTGTCAGGGTTGAAACAGTTCTTGCAGTGGTGTGTGCAGCCGGATACAAATACAGACACTCTGACGCCGGTTCCGTTTGCCACATCAAATAGTTTGATATCTGCGTAATTCATAATGTGATCCCTTCTAAATTTATCTTAAAACAAAAGTATGGCCTGCGTTGCCCTCTACGACATGCAGACCATACAATTGAAATTATTAATGCATACTGTTATTTTATATCAGTTGCCTGAATATATCAAGTGTTTTTCTATAAAAGACTATAGATGAAGCACTCTTGCCTTTATCTCTTTGGTCTTGCCCACGTTCCAGAAGTTCTCGCCCAGATAACCGCAGGTTCTTCTGGTAACATTCATCTTGTTGTGATCCTTGTTGCCACACTGCGGACATTCCCATTCGCCGTCATCGTTGATGAGGATCTCACCATCGTATCCACATACATGACAGTAGTCAGACTTGGTGTTGAACTCAGCATACTGTATGTTGTCGTATATATATCTTACGACCTCTGCCAGAGCATCCAGGTTGTTGCGCATGTTTGGTATCTCAACATATGAGATGGCACCACCTGATGATATGGTCTGGAACTGGCTCTCAAATCTGAACTTGCTGAATGCATCGATCTTCTCACGGACATCAACGTGGTAAGAGTTGGTGTAGTAGCCCTTGTCTGTGACATCCTTTATGGTTCCGAAACGCTCTTTGTCGATACGTGCAAATCTGTAGCAAAGGCTCTCGGCCGGAGTTCCGTAGAGTCCGAAGCCAAGTCCCGTATCTGCCTTCCATTTGTCGCAGGCTGCGCGGAGCTTGTGCATAAGCTTCAGTGCAAATTCCTCACCCACAGGATCTGTGTGGCTCACACCACGCATGAGCTTGGTGGTCTCATATACACCGATGTATCCCAGTGATATGGTTGAGTAACCGTTGTGGAGCAGTGGATCGATAACCTCGCCCTTCTTAAGTCTGGCGATGGCACCGTACTGCCAGTGGACTGGGCTGACGTCAGAGGTTACACCCTCGAGGGCTCTGTGGCGGCACATGAGTGCGTCGTAGCAGAGCTGCAGTCTCTCATCCAGAAGACTCCAGAACTTGTCATCGTCTCCCTTTGCAAGTATAGCTATCTGTGGAAGATTAAGACTGACAACTCCCTGGTTGAAACGGCCTTCCCATTTATATTCTCCGTTCTCATCCTTCCATGGGGAGAGGAATGAACGGCATCCCATGCATGAGAATACATTTCCCTCGTAGTTCTCACGCATCTTCTTGGCTGATATGTAATCAGGGTACATTCTCTTGGCAGAACACTTGATGGCGAGCTCTGTGATATAGTCGTACTCACCGCCCTTGAGGCAGTTGTGCTCGTCAAGGACATATATGAGCTTAGGGAATGCAGGTGTAACATACACGCCTGCCTCGTTCTTGATTCCCTCAAGTCTCTGTCTGAGGATCTCCTCGATGATCATGGCGTTCTCCTTGATGTACTCGTCGTCCTCTCTGAGGTTGAGGAAGAGAGTGACAAATGGAGACTGGCCGTTGGTGGTCATCAGAGTATTTATCTGATACTGGATAGTCTGGACTCCTGACTTCAGCTCGTCCTTGAGTCTCTCTGTGATGAGCTTCTCAAGTGTGTCAGGGTCTATCTTGTCGCCGAACTCTTCGGTGTATCTCTTTTTATATTTGTTGTAGCTCTTTCTGAGGTACTTTCCAAGGTGACGGACATCGACTGACTGACCGCCGTACTGGCTGGATGCGACAGATGCGATGATCTGAGTCACGATGGTACATGCCACCTGGAAGCTCTTCGGGCTCTCTATGAGCTTGCCGTTCATGACTGTGCCGTTGTCAAGCATATCCCCAATGTTGATAAGGCAGCAGTTGAATATAGGCTGGAGGAAATAATCTGCGTCGTGGAAGTGGATGGCGCCCTCCTCATGAGCCTTGGAGATCTTCTCAGGGAGGAGCATTCTCTTGGTAAGATCCTTTGATACCTCTCCTGCGATAAGATCACGCTGTGTGGATGCGACGGTGGCATTCTTGTTGGAATTCTCCTCCATGACATCCTTATTCCTGTTCTGGATAAGACTGAGGATAGAATCATCAGTCGTATTTGCCTTTCTGATGAGCTCACGGCTGTATCTGTATATAATGTAGGTCTTGGCAAGGACAAACTTGCCGTCGGCCATCAGCCCCTGCTCGATGATATCCTGGATATCTTCAACGAGCATTCTCTTTCGGTTCTTGGCTTCGATGCTTCCGACGATCTCCTCGATCTTCTCGTCAGAGATCTTCTCACAAGGCTCCACCTCCGAGTTAGCCTTCTGGATAGCCAATATGATCTTGCTTCGGTCGTAAGTAACAGCACGACCGTCTCTCTTGATAACTTGCATTTCCCATTCTCCCTGTGTGTGATGTGAATGGGCGTTAAAAAAAGTACGCCCCCTAAATATTGTATACTACCATACAGGAGACATCAATATATAGTGTGTGGGCTGAAAAAGCCGCAAAAAAATTAGCGACAAATAAGGTGCCTCGTCGCAAATCTCACACTGATGTCTCAACATGGTCGATTATATCATTCCCCATTTTGTTTGTCTACAGGAGATTTGCAAAAAATACAAAATATAGAAAAATAAAAAATATGTGGACACAACATATTGTGGATTTGCCTTTGATTAATGTGGGACAGATAAAATACATCACAAAAACAGATGTAAAACTGCCTGTTATAGGAATGTGAAATCATTTGTGAGAATTCTATGAATTATTTCAAATTGCTTTATTTTTACAGGAAAATATGGTATAAGTTTACTCGTTGAAGTTTATCATGAAGATGGTTACACTTCTAATAAAAAGTAAAAGAGGTATGATTATGCGAAAATTTAATAAGGGATGTGCAGTTGTTCTTGCACTCGCTCTGTCCATGTCATTTATGACAGGCTGTGGCGACAGTAATGGTACGAGTGGAAAGCTGGATGATACAGCGAGTAAGGCAACATCTTCTGATGCTACAGAGAGTGCTGACAATTCATCAGAAGAATTTGCTTCTATAGAAGATATGATAGACCAGTACGCAGCCGATGTAACACTCGGTGAGTACAAGGGCATGGAGTATGAGGAGAAGGGCACTGATGTCACGGATGATGAGGTTCAGGCCAAGGTTGATTCATTTGTGAACGGACTTGCTACATTTGATAAGGACACAACCAGCGAGGCGAAGAACGGAGATACAGTAAATATTGACTTTGTCGGAACTGTAGATGGTGAGGAGTTCGAAGGTGGTAACACCAACGGAAGCGGATATGATCTCGTCCTTGGTTCTGGTTCATTCATAGATAACTTTGAGGATCAGATAGTTGGACATAAGCCGGGAGAGACATTTACCGTGAATGTAACCTTTCCTGAGAATTATGGCAAGGATGAGTTAAATGGCAAGGCGGCCAAGTTCGAGACGACACTTAACTATATAAAGATAGATAAACCGGCTACATACAATGATGAGCTGGTTGCAAACAATACTTCATATAAGACAACTGCTGAGTATGAGGCATCTGTACGTGAGCAGCTTAAGCAGAGCAAGGAGGATTCAGCTCTTGCAAGTGCTCAGAATGAGGTCATGGTTGCCGTTATAAACAACAGTACAATAGAGAACATATCAGCAGATGATGTTCAGGCGAATGCTGACAAGATCATAACATCCATAAAGACTCAGGCAGAGACAAACGGAATAGAGTATGACACATATATCTACTACTACTATGGATATGATGACAGCGCTGCATTTGAACAGTATGTACAGCAGGTTTGTGAGGAATCACAGAAGGAGAGAATGGTAGTATGTGCCATTGCCAAGAAAGAGAATATCAGTGTCACAGATGACGAGGCTGATAAGTATATAGCTGATTATGCAACGAAGAACAGTGTTGATGAGTCTACACTCAGACAGAATCTTACAGACGTTGAGATAAAGTACAACGCTCTGGCAGAGAAGGTCATGAATTTCCTTATGGACAATGCAAAGGCAACAGCGGCTTCGACAACTGAAACGACAGAGACCTCAGAGTCAACAGACAGCACAGAGGCCGCTGACGCGGAGCAGGCTGAAGAGTAAATAAAGGGGTACGGAGAAAAGATATGAGAGCAAGGAAGATAATTGCAGCAGGAATGGTGGCAGTCATGTGCGCAGGTCTGATGACAGGCTGTGGCAGCAATGACACAAAGAGCCAGTTTAAGAAGTTTTCAAAGTGTGCGACCATAGACAAGGCGGCATACACTGATATCGAATATGTTCCGGCATCGAGAGAGGTGACCGAGGACGATGTAAACAGTGCGATAAGCAGTTTTTGCAGTGACAATTCTGAGACTACACAGGACAAGACAAGTGCAGTAGCTGATGGCGACAAGGTTAACGTAGATTATGTTGAGACGGTTTCCGGGACGGAGAAGGACAGCAAGACTGGCTACACACTGACAATGGGTAGCAATACTCTTGGTGATGGAAGTGATGATCAGCTTATAGGAAGCAAGGCCGGTGATGTCAGAACGGTGACAGTTACATATCCTGATGATTACAGTGACACCACCGTTGCAGGGCTCACAGCAGAGTACAAGGTTACGATCAATTATATATCAGTTACCACGGTGCCTGAGTACACAGACGCATTGGTCAAGAAGGCTACTGATGGTGAGTACACAACAACCGATGACTACACAGCACATCTGAAGGAGGATGTTCAGAAGGACAAGGACGATTCCGCGGACGAGACAGACAGAGCTTCTGTTCTCAAGGCTGTTGAGGAGAAGGTTACATTTGACAAGTATCCTGAGGATGAGGTAGCTTCCTACATTCAGTCCATGGTGTCAAATGTGAGAAGTGCCGCAGACAACTACGGAATCGACTTCGAGGCATATATGAAGTATTTCTATGGATATGAGGACGAGGCATCATTCCTTGAGTACCTTCACACCACAGTTGAGAACGTCATGAAGGAGAAGATCGTTGTGTCATGCATAGCAATGGACAATGACCTCATCGCCGATAACGCAGACATAAAGGCGTACAGACAGAAGGTTATGGACAAGAACAATCTGGAGAATGACTCAGACGTGGACAAGTATTACTCAGAGTCAGACCTGATGTTCTATGCCACAGAGGAGAACGTGCTTGACTATCTCATGAACAGATCAGTTCAGGTGGAGGCAACTGCAACAGATGCATCTGAGGCAGCCACAGAGGAGTAAGCTGCACGCGATATATTTGAATATGGATAAGCTGATAGAGACCGAGGTTTTATGCCCGGTCTCTATTGTCGTCTATAGACAAATGAATCTGTGGTTTATCCACATTGACTAAGGGGCTCCGGGGATTTAAAATGAAAGAGAACATGTCTTTATTTTAAAGATAGAAAAGGAAAGGGGATATTATGAGAAAGAACATTGCGAGAAAATGTCTGTGCATTGCTCTGGCTTCAGCCATGATGCTCGGTGAGGCGGGCACGGCTATGGCAGCCAGTGTGGAAAATGCGGCAGACGGAAGAACTGCTGCCACAGTGGCGGCGGAGGAACAGGCTGATGTGGCGGCAGCCAATGTCAGCATATGGTATGCGGGAGCTTATAAGAACTCAAGGACCATAACGATCAATGCAAGCGGCCAGGCTTACAGAGTTGAGGTCTGGGTCAATGGAGTAAAGTGCGGGGAACAGTACAACGGAGAGGACCAGCAGTCCTTTAGTATTAACTGTGAGATCCCGGCGCTGCTTGATTCCACCTACAACGCAGAGGTCAGAGCCTACGATTCAAATGGAGAGGTGACTGTACAGAAGGTTTCACCGGTCAAAACTGACAAGGTGAGCTTTGATGGTGATCCTAGTGTTAGTGTAGGATATACAGTCGGAAGCACTGGCTATGCAAAACCAGGCTATGTGTCTGTCAGCGTATATCTTGATAGCAGGCATTCAGATGAGGTCAAGTATGAGGTTCAGAGAGCGACCAAGTCAGGTGGGCCATTTACCACGATCGCAACGGGAAGTGAATCTTACACGTCAAGACTTGCATATCTTGACAGCACTGCGAAGACCGGAACTACATATTATTACAGATTCAGGATCGTGAGCGGTTCAGATCAGTATGTGAAGACGAGCAAGGTCATAGCTACAAGTAAGACAGCTTCAGTAAAGGTGGGCATTCCAGAGGTGGATCAGCTCTATGCTTCAAGCATGAATGTATCAGAAAAGATAAGTAAGCCGGGAGTATTCCTGTGGATGACCAGCAATTTTGCAAATCAGTACGATGTGTACCGCTCAACAAACAAGAGCAAGGGCTACAGAAAGATAAAGACTATATATTCTGCTGATTTCACGGACACAGCGGTCAAGAGTGGAACGGTATACTACTACAAGGTAGTGCCAAAGTATTACGACTCACAGACACGAAAGATAACAACAGGAAAGACATCTGGTGTTGTCGGCGTAAAGTTTATCATGAATGCAGCAGGTGCACCTAGCCTTATACAGACAGGCAACAGATCACTGAAGTGTACATGGGCTGCGGACAATACCGCAGACGTATCATACGAGGTATGGGCAAAGAGAACCGATATAACCGGTGATGCATACAAGCGTATGGTGGTCACCAAGAAAAACTCATGCACCCTTACAAAGCTTGATCCGAACGGAACATACAAGGTGATGATAAGGACAGTCAAGAAATCAGGAGCTGCCGTGAGATATGAGACGACAGATACATCTGAGAGGACCATGGGTTACACCAAGAGAGTCCAGGATCTGACTGCGGGAGCTGTATCTTCATCACTGAACGGCAAGAAGGATGTCCTGTCTGTAAGATATTCTCTCACATGGTACAGAGACTGGGGCGCATCAGGATATGTTATATCAGGCCTCAACAGCAGTACAGGCAAGATAGAGACCATCAAGAAGATAACATCGGGAAGAAAGACATCATATACATTTACAAACACAAGTGCCAAGGGCAAGGAGCGCAAATACTCCCAGATATATGTGAGACCATATAAGGGAAAGGCAAGCGGCGAGGATAACACACTGTGGAATTCAGAGATGCCAAGTGCAAAGCGTGTTAAGGCTGTAAAGAAGAGCGCGACATCGACCAAGATAACATGGTCTGCTGTAAGCGGTGCAAGGGAATACTATGTATACAGAACTACAGAGCTCGGTGTACGTCAGTACATAGGAGCCACAAAGGCGACCAACTTCACGGATGTGAACGTGACAGACGGAATGAAGTATACATACTCTGTTGTTGTAGGCACAGACTTTGGATTCAGCAGCGGATATGATATGTATGTCAGTGACTATACACACAAGCTTGCATCACCGGCCATAACAAAGGTTGTAAATGGTTCCAAGGGTACAGCGACTGTAACATGGAAGAAGGTTACAAATGCAACCAGATACTATGTATATCGCTCAACCAGCAAGAATGGAACATACAAGCTGGTCGGCAAGACTGGAGCTACAAAACTTTCATACATGAACAAGAAGCTCAAGAAGAGAACGACCTATTACTACAAGGTTGTGGCTTCAACAGTTAATGATGGAGGAAAGACAGTCAAGTCAGTTGCATCACATGCAAAGGGAATAAAGATCCGCAAATAGATGAAAAGGGGTAAACTATGAAGAATAGATTGATAAAGAAAGCTTTATGCGTGGCGCTTGCTTCAACCATGGTGTTTGGTGATGCATTGCCAGCAATGGCAGCAGACGGCAGTGCAGATGTACAGTCCGCTCAGGCTGAGGTGGCGTTTGCTGAAGAAGCATCCATAACATATTTTAGTGTAGGAGGTCAGGATACCGTAAGCAGCGGTTCTGTACATATAAGCGCTCTGGGATATGGAACAGAGGCCGTTCTCTATGTAAATGGAGCATGGTATGACTCGTGGACAGACAGTGACTATGACGGAAGCTGGCATGTGGATACGGAATTCAGAGGAGTTGCCGGTGCGACATATCAGTTTAAGCTGGTAGTCAGTGATGACAATGGACAGACGGTGTCGCAGGAGTCGGGAAAGATATATTTTGAAGCACCTAAGTTCAGCCGCAGCAGGAAGCCTTCAGAATACGTATCATATTCTACGGGAGATACCGGATATAGAGAATTAGGTGGAGTATCTGTGTCGTTCCCATTTGACAGCTACGTACAGAATGATATCTGGTATGAGGTGTACAGATCCACAAAGCCATCAGGAGGCTTTACGAAGATTTTGTCAGGCGTCGGTTACATGTATGGAGCTTCTGAAGTGAGGTATTATGATGATAATGTAAAAGTAGGAAATACCTATTACTATATGGCGAAGATAGTAACCGGAACTGACTCATACAATAAGACATCCAGGGTTGTAGAGACATCAGCCGTTGCAAAGGTGGACTGCAGGCTTGGAACAGCGGAGCTTTCAGTCGATAGAGGCGCAAAGGGTGCTGATATAACGGTAAGCGATTACGGCGCTGCTAACCAGTTCGATCTGTACCGTTCAACTTTAAAGACAAAGGGCTTTAAGAAGATAAAGACGATATACACACCGGAGTATACAGATACAACAGTTAAGGCTGGAAAGACATACTACTACAAGATAGTTCCAAAGTATTATGATGCCTCTACCAGAGCGGTTTCAAAGGGAACTGCAAGTGAGGTCCGCGGCGTAAAGATACTCATGGGTACCACAGAGCTCACAGCGGTTCAGAACACAAAGAACTCAGTAAAGCTCACATGGGATAAGGCAGCCGGAGCAAATATGTATGAAGTCTGGTATATGAGATCCGATATATCGGGAGACAGATATAAGAGAGCTGTTGCGACAAAGGGAACATCATGCACCATCAAGGGACTTGCATCTGGCGCTGAGTATTCATTCAAGCTTAAGAGCCAGAGTGTTTCAGGCGGAAAGGTCATTTGTGAGAACGTGACATACAAATGGCTCCAGACCGGATACACAGAGAGCGTGAGAGAGCTCGAGGCTGTCTCATCCACGGTATCTGCAAGCAAAGACAAGAAAAACCTGACGATATACACCAATCTCAAGTGGAACAGAGTCTGGGGAGCTTCAGGCTACAAGATATTTGCGAGAAATAACTACACAAATAAGCTTGAGCAGGTTGCAGTGATCAAATCTGCAGCCAGAAATACATACAAGTTCAAGAATACAGGAAGCAGCAGTAAGGGTATTAAGTATTACTCTGCATACGTAGTGCCATACAAGGGTAAGAAGCAGGGCGAGATGACATCCGTCAGCGTCAACTATATCCCTCTTGCTAAGAATGTAAAGGCTGTGAGAAAGTCCACATCCGAGGTCAGAGTTACATGGTCAGCGGTGCCTGGTGCAGATTCTTACACAGTATACAGAATGAACCCTGTTCTCGGCACAACCCAGTGGCTGGGACAGACAACGTCAACAAACTTCAGTGACCGCAAGCTCACGACCAAGCTTGAGTATACATATTTTATACAGCCATCGACAATTGTCAGCGGGGTTAACTGCAGCATTGACTATGAAGTTGCAAAGCAGTATAAGGCAGTGTATACACATGCTGTAGGTACACCAAAGATGTCAGGTGCATCTAACACCGGAGCCAAGAAGATCACAGTAAAGTGGAGTAGCGTTACAGGAGCGAAGAACTACGTAGTATATCGCGCAACAAAGAAGAATGGTAAGTACTCTAAGATCGGCACAACATCATCATGCAGCTTTACAGACAAGAAGGCTGCAAAGGGCAAGACATACTATTACAAGGTCGCTGCAGTGGCAGTTAACGACGGTGGATGTGCTGCTCAGTCAGCATACTCCAAGACCGCCAGTGCCAAGAGCAAAAAGTAATGGCATATGTTAGGTAATAACAAGCAGTAGATATATTTGCGGGAAAACATATATACATGCATGGAAATGTGGTAGATATGTTTTCCCTTTTTTATGGGAAAATGCTTGCGGAAATGCAAAAAAAGTGGTTGACATACCAAGGCAAACAGTATATTATATTAACGTTCGTTGTGAACATGCGGAAGTGGCGGAATTGGCAGACGCGCAGGCTTCAGGTGCCTGTGGTAGCAATACCGTGTGGGTTCAAGTCCCATCTTCCGCATTTTTTTATACCATAGTATGCGGAAATGCTGAGCTGTGGAGTCAATAATTTATGATATTTAGGAGGTATGTGCGGCAATGGCAGAGAAGAAGAATGTGGTTACTTATTCAGGTCTCAAGAAGATAGAGGAAGAGCTTCAGAATCTGAAGGTTAATAAACGTAGAGAGATCGCAGCTAAGATCAAAGAGGCCAGAGAGCAGGGAGATCTGTCAGAGAATGCAGAGTACGATGCAGCCAAGGACGAGCAGAGAGACATCGAGGCAAGAATCGAGCAGCTCGAGGCCATGCTCAAGAATATAGAAGTAGTCGACGAAGATGAGGTCGATACAGGAGTTGTAGGTATCGGATGTAAGGTAGTTGTATATGACTACGAGTTCGATGAGAAGATCGAGTACGATATCGTTGGTTCATCACAGGCGGATATCATGAACAACAAGATCTCAGATGAGTCACCTGTTGGAATGGCACTCAAGGGTGCAAAGGTTGGCGAAGAGGTTCTGGTGGAGGCACCGGACGGAGAGTTTAAGTACAGGGTACTTGATATTAAGAGACAGGAGCTGTAAGAGAAGATGGCAGAGCAGAATAACAAGGGAAAAGATCAGGATCTTAATAAGCTGCAGATGGTGCGCCGCGAGAAGCTGGCAGACCTTCAGGCGGCAGGCAAGGATCCATTTGTCATAACAAAGTATGATGTGCAGCAGCACAGTGCAGATGTGAAGGAGATGTACACAGCACATGAGGCAGAGCTTCTGGCTGGTAGACAGACACCTTCAGTTGAGGACCTTGAAGAGGCAGAGAAGAGAGAAGTTTTAAACAACGATTACAATGAGAGAAGAGCCATCATGGATGCTTCACCTATCAATGTGAGCATCGCAGGACGTATGATGTTCAAGCGTGTCATGGGTAAGGCTTCTTTCTGTAACATTCAGGATCTTAAGGGCAACATTCAGGTGTATGTTGCAAGAGATCAGATCGGTGAGGAGTCATACGCTGACTTCAAGAAGTCAGATATCGGTGATATATATGGAGTTAAGGGATATGCATTCAGAACAAAGACTGGTGAGATATCCATACATGCAGAGGAGATCACACTTCTCTCTAAGTCACTCCAGATCCTTCCTGAGAAGTTCCACGGACTGACAGATACAGATATGAGATATCGTCAGAGATATGTGGATCTCATCATGAACCAGGACAGCAAGGAAGTATTTATCAAGAGATCACAGATATTAAAGGAGATCCGTAACTTCCTGGCAGGACGTGACTTCATGGAGGTTGAGACACCTATGCTGGTCAGCAATGCCGGTGGTGCCGCAGCCAGACCATTTGAGACACATTACAATGCACTCAATGAGGATGTAAAGCTCCGTATATCACTTGAGCTCTACCTGAAGAGACTTATCGTCGGCGGTCTTGAGAGAGTATACGAGATCGGACGAGTATTCCGTAACGAGGGTGTTGACACACGTCACAACCCTGAGTTCACTCTGATGGAGCTGTACCAGGCATACACAGATTACTATGGTATGATGGAGCTCACAGAGTCCATGTTCCGTTACCTCGCAGAGAAGGTATGTGGAAGCACCAAGATCTCATACAACGGAATCGAGATCGACTTTGGCAAGCCATTTGAGCGTCTGACTATGGTTGACGCTATCAAGAAATATACAGGTGTTGATTTTGACCAGGTTGCTGATGACGCTGAGGCGAAGAAGATCGCTGACGAGCATCACGTAGAGTACGAGGAGCGCCACAAGAAGGGCGACATCGTGAACCTGTTCTTCGAGGAGTTCTGTGAGGAGAAGCTGATCCAGCCTACATTCATCATGGATCATCCGATCGAGATCTCACCACTTACGAAGAAGAAGCCTTCAGACCCTACAAAGGTTGAGCGTTTCGAGCTCTTCATCAACACATGGGAGATGTGTAACGCTTACTCAGAGCTGAACGATCCTATCGATCAGCGTGAGAGATTTGCCGCTCAGGATGCGAATGCCGCAGCCGGAGATGACGAGGCTGAGCACACAGATGAGGATTTCCTCAATGCGCTTGAGATCGGTATGCCTCCAACAGGCGGTATCGGTTATGGTATAGACAGACTGGTTATGCTCCTTACAGATTCACAGGCGATCAGAGATGTTCTTCTGTTCCCGACAATGAAGAGTGAGGGTGGTTCAGATTCTGATTCAGTATCTGAGACAGCCGGTGACAACAACGGATTCTTCACACCAAACGAGAAGATCGATTTCTCCAAGGTAGATATAGAGCCACTTTTTGCTGATGAGGTTGATTTCGAGACATTTTCAAGATCAGACTTCAGAGCGGTAAAGGTTAAGGAATGTTCAGCAGTGCCAAAGAGCAAGAAGCTCCTTCAGTTCACACTGGATGACGGCACAGGCACAGACAGAACCATCCTCTCAGGAATCCATGCATTCTATGAGCCAGAGGAGTTAGTCGGCAAGACACTTATTGCAATAACAAACCTTCCACCTAGAAAGATGATGGGAATCGATTCATGCGGTATGCTTCTTTCAGCTATCCATGAGGAAGAGGGCGAGGAGAAGCTTCACCTTCTGATGGTTGACAACCATATTCCGGCAGGTGCTAAGCTCTATTAAGATGAGAAAACTGAGCCTTGCGGCGGTGTGCGCTTGCGAACACCGACATAAGGCGAAAAACACACGGAGACGTCAGTCGACGTGATGTAAAGATGTACCGTTTTACCAAATAGACGGGACATACTTCATTTGATAAAAATGAAAAACAGCGATTTACATCAAAATTACATCATTTGATGCAGAAATCGGTGTAAGTAAGAAAAAATTGTATGATTAGTACGATGAATGGGCAATTCCAATTGGAATTGCCCATTTTTGAAAAGAGGAAAAATATGAATATTAAGGTATATCTTGGTGCAAACGAAGGTAATAATCCCTCTGCAATTTCTTTACTTCCGTGATACAAAATCAAAACTTTTCTCCTTCATCCTATACTTCCTCGGTGTCACTCCATACTTCTGTTTAAACGCCTTGATAAAATGGCTGCAGTCACAAAATCCAGTCTCCTGGCTGATATAAGTTAGGTCAAAATCTGTGAATTGCAATAAGTCCTCCGCTTTTTGCAGTCTTACCGTGAGAATCATCTCCTTGCAGGTCTGTCCATAGTACTCCTTGAATATTGCGGCAAAATACGAATAACTCATATGAAATTTTTCTGCCAGCTCCGCCACCGAGAGATCTTCCTGGTAGTGCTGTGAAATGTACTCAGATACCTCTGTAAATTTTTCGCTTAATACAGTTTCCTTTTTCCTTTTTTTTATCTGAAAGCCTTCCTGCTTCCAGACACGAAGAATTTCTGCCATAAGAAGACAATAATTCGAATGCATAATAATGTCATAACCAAATTGCTTTTCTTCTAACGTCTTCACTGATCCCTGAATCAGCTGCTTCATTTTTTCCTGATTAAATTTCTCTTTCGAAAAATAAACCGATAGCTTCTGCTCCACTGCGGCCATGGCGATCAGACTCGAAATCGATGGAAGTGCCGAACCGGATATATTCAGATGTGCAGGATCGAATTTCAGGACATAGTAACGGATTGGAAGCTGTCCTGTTGAATAAATTGCATGAGCCATCTGTGGATAAAATACGATCAGATCTCCCGGTTCCAATACATAATTCTCTTCTCCTGCCTCTACATACGCCTTTCCCTCCACCATGTAAAGAATCTCCACAAAATAATGCCAATGTGGAAGAATTGGGAACATCTCAGATGTCTGTGCATCAAATAAAAAGGCTTCATATGGTTTGTTTAATTTGTCTAAACATTCAAAATAAGGTTTCACAGATTATCTCCATCATAGATTTTTACAATTTTGTAATAGATTCATTATATCATATCTTTTTTCTACATGATATACTTCCAGCAGAAAATAGAACTATATAATTCGAAAGACAGGAGGTTTTTACCAAAATGAAAATTCAAAATCAACTTGGATATATTAAAGGAATTACATTTGCCCCATTTCACAAACGTGGTTCTCTTTCTACACAGACTGCCCGTGACAGTTTTGATTATATGATAGAACACACTGCTGCTGATTTCGTAATCCTTGCTCCTGTAGGGCTACAGGACCACGCACACTCAGAAGAGATCTGTTACACTTCCAGTGCCACATTCTCAGATGAAGAATTAATCAATATGATCCGCTATGCAAAAAGCAAGCGCATCCGTGTTGCCTTGAAACCTACCGTTAATTGTAAAAATGGTGTCTGGCGTGCTTACATCAGTTTCTTTGAAAAAGATGTTCCATGTGAACCGAAATGGGAAAACTGGTTTGCCTCTTACACAGAATTCCAGACACACTATGCCAAAATTGCAGAAGCCGAACAATGTGATCTTTTTATTGCAGGATGTGAGATGGTAATGACGGAACACCGCAGTGAAGAATGGAGAAACGTAATCGCTGCGATCCGAAACTATTACCACGGACCTGTTTCCTATAATACCGATAAATATCAGGAAGAAAATGTAACCTGGTGGGACTGTGTCGACATGATTTCTTCCAGCGGATATTATCCGATTGATCAGTGGGAACAGGAACTTGACCGTATTGAAAAAGTCGTTCAGAAATTCAAGAAACCATTTTTCTTCGCCGAAGCAGGATGCATGTCCAGAAAAGGATCCTCACTGGTGCCTAACAACTGGGCAATTCAGGGAGATTTACGTCTGGAGGAACAGCCAGACTGGTATCGTGCTATGTTTGAGGCCTGTGCAAAGCGCTCATGGGTCAATGGTTTTGCCATGTGGGAATGGGCTCCGGTTCTTCCGTCCAGAAGTATTGCATCAAGAGATACCAGCTACGAAATCTGCAACAAACCGATACAGGAGGTTATTAAAGACTACTATGGGAGAGACACAAGAAAATAACATACAACAAACTTCAGAACAGGATCTCTGGCAGGAAGAAGCTGCCATGATGCACATCTTCAGCCGGAACAGAAAAAATAACCTGCGCACGCTTCTTTCTCTTTTCAAGGGACACTATGGCGCGCTGGTTGGTTCCATTTTCTTTTTCATTATCAAGCATTCCCCAACCTGGGTTCTTCCAATCGTCACAGCTAATATTATCAATGCAGTGACAGACCACAACGGGAATATTACCAAAATTCTGATTCTGAATACCATCCTTATGATTGCATTTCTGGTACAGAACATACCAACCAACTACATCCATACCTGGCTCTATGCTAAAACGGTACGAACAGTAGAGAAAGAACTGCGAGAAGCCCTAGTCTGCAAGCTTCAGCAATTGTCGATTACCTATCACAAGGAAATGCAGTCCGGAAGGCTTCAGTCGAAGATCATGCGAGATGTAGAACAGATACAAAATCTTGCATCTCAGATTTTTATCTCTCTTTTGACTATCATTCTGAACATTGGTGTATCCTTCGGAGTGGTCATCTTCAAAAGTCGGATCGTATTTCTTTTCTTCCTCTGCACGATACCGGTTTCTGTTTTGATCATTGTTGGTTTTAAAGGAAAAATCAAAAACCATAACCGTGCTTTCCGTAAAGAAATGGAAGAAACTTCTGCAAAAGTAATGGAAATGGTTGAAATGATTCCTGTAACTAAAGCTCACGCTCTGGAAGATCAGGAAGCCCGTAAAATGAGTGAACAGCTTCGTAAAGTTGCTGAAAAAGGGCTTCAGCTTGATATGATTCAGACATACTTTTCTTCAATCAGCTGGGTTGCATTTCAGATCTTTCAGGTATTCTGTCTTGCATTTACAGCCTACATTGCATGGAAAGGAATCATCGGTGTCGGAGATATCACCTTATACCAGACTTATTTTTCCAGCATCGTCGCTCAGATTGCAAGTATTGTGACTTTGCTGCCAATCATTGCGAAAGGCCTGGAATCCGTTGAATCGATTGGTGATGTGCTTTGTGCAAATGATATTGAGGACAACTGTAGGAAGAAAAAAGTAGTTGATCTGAAAGGTGAGATTACATTTCAGGATGTATCTTTTACTTATAAAGGCAATGAAAAACCAGTATTAAGTCATCTGAACTTCAAGATTCAGCCGGGGGAAACAGTTGCCTTTGCCGGTGGTTCCGGCTCTGGAAAAACAACAATCCTCAATCTTGTCATCGGTTTCCTGAAAGCTGACAGCGGACAGGTATTGGTTGATGGAAATGACCTGATGGAACTGGATCTGCACAGCTACCGAAAGCAGATTGCCGTCGTTCCACAACAGTCCATTCTCTTCACCGGAACTCTCCGCGAGAATATCACCTATGGATCTGAATCTATCTCCGAGGAACAGTTATGGAATGTCATACGTGCAGCCAACCTGGAAGAAGTTGTCCAGAAACTGCCTGATGGTCTGGACACGATGATCACAGAACATGGGGAAAATCTTTCCGGCGGACAACGGCAGCGCATCTCCATTGCCCGTGCATTTTTACGGAATCCGAAGATCCTGATTCTGGATGAGGCAACTTCTGCGCTTGACAGCATCTCTGAAAAGAAGATTCAGGATTCAATCCAGAAACTTGTGAAAGGACGTACCACACTGATCGTAGCCCACCGTCTGTCTACCATTCGCAATGCTGACCGGATTGCTGTGATTGAAAAAGGAAATGTTCTGGAATGTGGCTCTTACGAAGAATTGCTAGAGAAAAAAGGCGCATTTTATCGGATGGAGAAAATGTAAAAAATCAGTAGCTGGTTAGTTCAGAAACCTGTCTGCGGGATTGATGAGGGTGCGGACAAAATTCTGGACTACTATAGGGCTTCGAAAGGAGCCTTAGGATATTTGAGTCCTATAGAGTACAGACATAGACTTGGATTGGTCACTTATATAGTCCAAGAAAATGTCCGCACCCTCCACTCATCACATATATGGAGTTAGCAATCGCAGTTTTCACTTCTTCTTCTTTTTTTGCACCAAAACAGTTAGAAACGATTACGCCTATGCCGGAGGAAAGTCCCATACATAATGAGAAAAATAAGAAACTTATCATGCCTACAGAACCAACAGCTCCATAATAGTAGTTATTCCTATTATAGATGGGCTTTAGTTTTATATTTCCGACTTTCTGGTTTTCCGATATTCCCTCGGAGAAAATCCCTTCAGCTTATGAAATAATCGGCTGAAATAGAGCTGGTTATCGTAGCCTACAATCTTAGATATTTCATTGATGGAATAGTTGGTTGTCTCAAGCAAGACCTGTGCGTTGTTGACACGGAGCGCAACAATAAACTGCATAGGAGTAGAACCCGTGAACTTCTTGAAGCTTCGTATGAACCAACTGACGCTCATCCCCTTGGATGTCGCATACTCTTCTATATTGATATCACGGTTATAATTTTCGTTAAAATATGTCATGGCGGTATCCATCTCGTGGTCGAGATATTCATTTTTTAAAACTTGCTCTCTGGTAAGCTCACGTTGGAATATGATCAGAAGATGACGGAGCAATAATGTGAGCATTTCTTCGTAGTTATCCTGACAACGTTGTAATTCTATAATAATTCTCTTAAATATACGCTCATATTCCATGGATGTACCAACCGGGAATATTCTCTCGTTATCTGGGAAACCATATTTTCTTAGGATATTTTTTACATCACTTCCAGTAAAATGAATCCAGTAGACTTCTGTCTTATCTTCCCCATAGTATTCATATTTCTGAAGCTCTTTTGGACGGAATATGACAATGTTACCAGCGGGAACAATTGTTTCGTTATCAACAGTATCAAAATGAAAATGTCCGCATCCGGCTGCAATATATATAATCTGAAAATCAACACGTCCTCTTGGGCGATAGGTTGGCATCTTTGGGTGCTCAGACAAACGATAGATTCCGCAGCTACCGACAATCAGTGGTCGGCTTTTATCCTTAAAATCCATATGTGAATGTTTCAAATAACCGGTGTTCATGTACATAGGGCAGCACTCCTTTCACTCGATACAATAATCACGATTTCTTCGTTCTTCGAACTCTCGAAATCGTGCCAGCCATGCGCACTCCGGACTATCGTCCTGCGTGCTTATGACTGTTTACCTATCAAATAGAAAAGTGTCCGATGTTGCAAGCAGTTCGTCCACTTTTCTGCTTGATGGGATTATTGTATCATTTTGTGCATATTTTGTCCATTCTAGTTTATAGACATAAGAAATGGATTAAGGTAATATAAATCTAACAAAAGCGAGAAGGAAAAAAAGCAGACAGTAAGAAGAAAACTGTTTGCAGGGTTACAAGCAACAAAAAAGTGTATAAACTGTATGAATGAAGGAGGATTATTTATGATCGTGCCACGTTACTATGAGGACTTAAGTGTATTACATGACAATACGATGCCGGCGAGAGCTTATTACATGCCGGCTTCCAAGCGGATGGATGACCTGGTAGAGCACAGAGAGCTGTCAGACAGAATGCAGCTATTGAATGGTACATGGAAGTTTCAGTATTTTGACAGCATCTATGATATGAAGGATGCCTTTTATGAGGATGGTTATTCGGTTGAGGGCTTTGATGAGATCAAAGTTCCGAGTGTATGGCAGATGGCAGGTTATGATACACACCAATACACAAATATCCGTTACCCATTTCCGTTTGATCCGCCATATGTGCCACAGGATATTCCATGTGGAGCTTATGTGCATACCTTTGACTATGCAAAGGATGCTGCAGCACCAAAGGCATATCTTAACTTTGAAGGTGTGGATAGCTGCTTTTATGTATGGTTAAACGGCACCTATGTAGGCTACAGTCAAGTGAGCCACATGACCAGTGAGTTTGATGTGACAGACGTATTGCGGGAAGGAGAGAACCGGATTTCCGTGCTTGTGATGAAGTGGTGCGACGGTTCGTACCTTGAAGATCAGGACAAGTTCCGTATGAGCGGAATCTTCCGTGATGTGTATCTCTTAAAACGTCCGGAAAAGGGAATCCGTGATTATCGCATTACAACACAATTAGATTCAGACATTGCAAGGATAAATCTTACAGCAGCATTTTACGAGCCGACAGAGGTTCGGGTAAAGCTCGAGGATAAGAATGGAGCAGTTGTTTCCGAGGGTGTTATTTCCGAGAGTGGAGAAGCGACTTTTGAGATTGTAGATTATACACTCTGGAATACAGAGAATCCGTATCTGTATACGATTATTCTGGAGACGGAGCAGGAGGTAATCGTAGACCATATAGCACTCCGCAAGATCGAGATCAAGAATCAGGTAATCTACTTAAATGGACAGAAGATTAAATTCCGTGGTGTGAACCGCCATGACTCCGATCCGGTCACCGGATTTACAATTAGCATGGAGCAGATCAAGACAGACCTTACCCTGATGAAGCAGCACAACTTCAATGCCATTCGTTCCAGCCATTATCCAAATGCACCATTTTTCTATGAAATGTGCGACCGCTATGGATTTATGGTGATTGACGAGGCAGATATCGAAGCACACGGACCATTTATGCTGTATCGAAAAGAGGATACGGATTACAACCGCTTTAAGCGTTGGAATGAGAAAATAGCAGATGATCCGGTATGGGAAGCTGCGATTGTTGACCGTGTGAAGCTGATGGTGGAGCGTGACAAGAACCGGTTCTGTATCGTGATGTGGTCTATGGGAAATGAAAGCGCTTATGGCTGCAATTTTGAGAAGGCACTGGCATGGACAAAGAAGTTCGATTCGGAGCGGATCACGCAGTATGAGAGTGCCAGATACCGCAATTACGATGTAACCTATGATTACGAGAATCTGGACTTATACAGCCGTATGTATCCGGCACTTACTGAGATAGAGGAATATTTGGAAAAGGATGGCAGCAAACCATTCCTTCTGGTGGAATACTGCCACAGTATGGGAAATGGTCCCGGAGATTTTGAAGATTATTTCCAGATGATACAGGCAGAGGATAAGATGTGCGGCGGTTTCGTGTGGGAGTGGTGCGATCATGCAATCGCCCATGGTGTAGCCGAAAACGGCAAGACGATCTATGCCTATGGCGGCGATCATGGCGAAGTAATCCATGACAGCAACTTCTGTATGGATGGTCTGGTATATCCGGACAGAAGGATACACACCGGACTTTTGGAGTACAAGAATGTATACCGACCGGCAAGAGTAGTATCGTATGATGCAGCAAGCGGTGAGCTGGTGCTTCACAACTATATGGATTTCGATGATTTGAAGGATTATGTTGAGATTACTTACGAGCTGTCACAGGATGGACTTGTGATCGGAAAGGGGAAGCTTTCTGAAGTATCCGTATTACCGCATTGTGATGGAAGCACGACCTTAAAGCTTTCAATTCCGGAGAATGGAAAGGTATATCTGAAGCTGTTCTATAAGCTGAAGAAGGACATTCCGCTTCTTTCCAAGGCGTATGTCTTAGGCTTTGACGAGATAGATGTAAGCAGTAAGGGTGCAAAGAATCAGCAGGCAGTAGGCTGGCTTACAAAGGAAGTGCCTGATACGGGTATTCAGGTACAGGAAAATGATACAGAGATCATCATAAAGGGACGGGATTTCTCCTATACGGTCAACAAGCGGACAGCACTTTTTGACAGCCTGACATTTGCAGGCAGAGAATATATGAATCATCCGATGGAACTGAACATCTGGAGAGCACCGACGGATAACGATATGTATATCAAGGCAGAGTGGAAGAAAGCCCACTACAACGAAGCCTATACAAGAGCATACAAGTCAGAGGTGATTCAGGGAAAGCACGGAGTAACTGTGACAAGTCAGGCTTCGGTCGTGGCAGCAACCGTGCAGAAAATTATGGATGTGACAATCACTTGGACGATTGACGCAGCCGGAAGAATTGGAGCGGATATCGCAGTGAAAAAGGATGAGGAGTTCCCGGATCTACCAAGATTTGGTGTGCGGATGTTCTTAGATAAGAAGCTTACAGATGCAGGGTTCTTCGGTATGGGACCGCAGGAAAGCTACCGGGACAAGCATAGAGCAGCAAGCCACGGATTGTATCGTCTGAAGGTTTCCGATATGCATGAGGACTATATCCGCCCACAGGAAAACGGAAGTCACTACGACTGCGATTATGTGGAGCTTGGCAACAGCCAGTACGGTATCACTGCCGTTGCAGAGGAAGATACATTTTCATTCAATGCGTCCTTCTATACACAGGAGGAGCTGGAAGAAAAGGCACATAACTATGAATTGATAGAATCGGACAGTACGGTATTCTGTCTTGATTATGCACAGAATGGAATAGGCTCTAACAGCTGCGGACCAGACGTGTTAGAAGCATACAGATTTGATGATAGATTATTCCGGTTCCGGTTTACACTGGTTCCGTATGTGAAAGGATAATGATATAACTCGTTTCCCGAATATCGACGTATAAGTCCGGACATACGGGGATATTCGGGATACAAGAGAACAAAAGTAAAAGCATTTAGAATAATATAGGCATCAGACTGTTTGACACATGAAATTCTAAACATGATTAAGATGAGGAGTGATTCTATGGAAGAAAAAAAGTATTTAAAATGGTATAACAAAGTCGGATACGGATCCGGCGATATAGCAGGAAATGTAGTATATGCATTTTTAACATCCTTTGTGATGATTTATCTGACGGATTCAGTCGGACTTGCAGCAGGTATAGTAGGTACGTTGATCGCAGTTTCCAAACTGTTTGACGGATTTACAGACATTTTCTTTGGCTCGATGATTGACAAGACACACAGCAAGATGGGTAAGGCGAAACCGTGGATGCTTTACGGCTACATTGGATGTGCGATTACACTGGTATGTTGTTTTGCGGTTCCTACAAGCTGGGGAAATACAGCAAAATATGCATGGTTCTTTATTGCATATACATTGTTAAATGGTGTGTTCTATACAGCAAATAATATTGCGTATTCTGCACTTACTTCTTTGATTACGAAGAACAGTAAAGAGCGTGTGCAGATGGGATCTTATCGTTTCATCTTCGCATTTTCTACAAGCCTTTTGATCCAGTCTGTAACCGTAAAATTTGTTGATTACTGCGGTGGAGATGCAGCAGCATGGAGAACGGTAGCAATCATCTATGCAATTATCGGTCTGATTGTAAATACAATCTCAGCGCTCTCCGTAAAAGAGCTTCCGGAGGAGGAGCTTAACGATGGAGAAGTAAAAGGAGATGAAGAAAAGTATGGACTGGTTCAGGCATTTAAGCTTCTTGTAAAGAACAAGTATTATATGATGATCTGTGGAACATATATTTTACAGCAGCTTTATAGTGCCATGATCGGTGCTGGTATCTACTACATGACATGGGTATTGAAGGACAAGAATCTTTTTGGTCAGTTCGCCTGGGCGGTGAATATCCCGCTTATTATAGCTCTTATCTTTACTCCGACACTCGTTGGCAAGTGGAATGGTATGTACAAGCTGAATCTCAGAGGATATATCATTGCCGTTATTGGTAGAGCGTTGGTTGTTGTAGCAGGATATATGGGAAGTATTCCTCTTATGCTGGCATTTACAGCCCTTGCAGCACTTGGACAGGGCCCATGGCAGGGAGATATGAACGCAGTGATTGCTTCTTGTTCAGAGTATACTTATCTGACACAGGGAAAGAGAATTGACGGAACTATGTATTCTTGTACATCACTGGGTGTGAAGATTGGTGGAGGAATCGGAACTGCAGTATGTGGCTGGTTATTAGAGCTTAGTGGTTATGTCGGAACAAATGCAACACAGCCGCAGTCAGCACTTGATATGATGCAGTTTATGTATTTATGGTTGCCATTGATCCTTGATGTGTTAATTATGATTGTTCTTTCCAGAATGAACGTGGAAGCTGTAAATGAAAAATTGAAAGCTGAAAAGGGAATTAAGTCTGATGAAGTAACAGACGCAACAGAGTATTAAGGTTTATATGTAGTGAAAAGCATTGTCTAATTGAACATTCGAGAAAGGCAATGCTTTTTGTGCAAGCTAGGTATTCAGTTTTCACAAAGTAGTCCTTTTAGTATTTTATGCATGATATACATGTTCAAAGTAATCAGCGTAGAATACTAAAAGGTTGTTCATATAATTCTTAAACTTGTTCATAATGCGTACCTCCTTTCCTTATTTACAAGCTGATTATAGAATAAATACAATGTGATTGCCTGCCAAATCGAAAGGAAAAGTAGACAAATCTTGCAAAGGGGGCGTAACCAATGCATTTATCATTTGTTGATACAAAAGAAGAAATATTAGCTTTAAAAAGAAAATCGAAGCATGTTGCTCCGCATTTACATAATGCATTGGAGATCGTATGTGTGACAAATGGAACACTGGAGCTGGGAGTTGGACAAGAGTTATACCACATGGAAAAGGGAGATATTGGTTTTGTATTTCCTGATATTATCCATCATTATCAGGTTTTCTCTTCGGGAGTGAATAAGGCGGTTTACATTATTTCTCCACCATTTGCGATCGGGAAATATGCTGATATTATACAGACGATGGCACCGGATTACCCAATCATAAAGGCAGAAATGGTGGAGCCGGAAGTATACCGGGCAATTAATGCCATCTTAGATACAGACCACATGGATATAGCAGTTATACAGGCATACCTGCAGATTTTGATTGCAAGATGCATTGGAAAGCTGAAACTGGTCGAGAAAGGAGATGTGGGAAGTAAAGATCTTGTCTATCAGGCAGTATCGTACGTGTCTGGTAATTTTAGAAAGAATTTCTCGTTAGATGATATGGCAAGAGATTTGGGAGTGAGCAAGTATGTTTTATCACGAACATTCTCCAAAACATTCCATCGTAATTTCAATCAATATCTGAATGATGCAAGACTAAATTATGCTTGCCATCGCTTGGAAAATACCAGTGATGCCATTACAAATATATGCTATGATAGCGGATTTGAAAGTCAGAGAACATTCAATCGGGTATTTAAGGAACGATACAAAGTTACACCGAGCGAATACAGAAATACAAGCCGTACAGATATAATATCGTGACTATCAAACATAGAGGCAGAGAATGGAAAAGTTGTGGCTGTGATTGGATATAGGCAGTAAATGTGGCAATTCTACCTTTGAGAGGTGTACTTTTTTGCTGTGATAATATAAGATTGTCATGATGAAAGGAGGAATGACCTATGGATATTGCTAAGATTGGAAGATATATCGCAGAAAAAAGAAAAAGAGCTAGGCTGACACAGAGACAGCTTGCAGATAAGCTCGGGAGGAGTGATAAGTCTGTTTCAAAATGGGAACGTGGAATTTGCCTTCCAGACGTTTCAGTATATATGGAACTGTGTGAAATATTGGAAATCAGCGTCAATGAGTTTTTAGCCGGTGAAGATATCAGCGAAGATAGTGTAAGAGAAAAGTCTGATGAAACGCTATTGCAGGTGTCAAAGGAAGGAAAGAATAAACAGAAATTTCTGCGACGAATCATTGTAGCACTTTGTATTATTCTGACAGGACTTATCACTGTAATCGCTGTTATAGCGTGTAAAAAGATGAGACAACCCCGAAATTTCATAGAAGAAGTATCGCCGGATAGTGCGGAAATGAAAACTGCGGAACTGATGTCTGGAGCAGATGGGGTAATGATGTTTCGGTATAAGACAAAGGATAACTATAAATGCCTTTTTGTTTACTTGTCTGAATATCAATCCGGAAAAAGAGTATCGCATGAGAAAATTGCAGAAATATCTTTTAATGGTACAGAATCTACCGAAACTGGAATGATAGTGGTTGTTCCTAATTTTGAAAAATTTTCTGCAAGTCTAATTGTGGCAGATAACTATACGAAATACACAACAGAAAATCCAATTTTAAATGATGTTGAAGATCGGGAATATTATGGAAGATCGGCGACAAGCATAAACCATATATGTCCGATAGATTTTGGAACAGAGCAGGGGCTAGCGGCTTTGGTTTATGGTAAAAATGGATTAAGTATGTTACCGATACAGGATATTTCCGGAGATTATCTAAATACAGAGAATGATTATATGTATTATTACTCCGTAGAGTTTACGAAATGAGAATATGGATGATCTTCCTATAAAATCTTTACTGATAAGCATGAGGACTAAATATCCTCATGCTTTTTCCCTAGATAGGTGTCAATTTCCTTCTGGTAGTGTTGCAACTCCTTCAGGTCACGCTCATTTTGCCGCTGTTGTTCTTCAAGGTTATGCATGTTCTGTTTAGCCTGTTCCAGTAGTTTTTGTAGGATTTGGATGTTGGAATTCTCGGTATACCGGATGCCGTACCTGTCGTGCAGGTTCTTTTGTATCTCCTGCATGCGTCTGGCGTTCTGCACATTTTACCATTTCTGCAAGCCAACGGTATCCCGTGATACATCACCAGAGAAGTCACACATGGACGAGATTTTCAATCGACTTTTATCCAGTTTTTTTCACCGGGCGACATGGCATCATAAGCAGCTTTTCGCTTTTCTTTTCGTTCTTCCGCTTTTTTCTTTTGTGTTTTCAGATAGTCCTGTCGTCTCGAAATTCTCTTTTTTATGTTGTCATCGGTATAGAATGAACCGAGAGAGTAGCCACGATGAAAACGTTGTTCAACCGAAAATCGGTATTTTGTAACCGTTCCGTATTTCTTTGAGTTTCCGGTTTCAATTATAATATTCTGTGCTTTTAGTCGATTGATATAATCCTCAAATGAAACAGCTTCCATAAGAAGCTCCTTCAGTTCACACTGGATGACGGCACAGGCACAGACAGAACCATCCTCTCAGGAATCCATGCATTCTATGAGCCAGAGGAGTTAGTCGGCAAGACACTTATTGCAATAACAAACCTTCCACCTAGAAAGATGATGGGAATCGATTCATGCGGTATGCTTCTTTCAGCTATCCATGAGGAAGAGGGCGAGGAGAAGCTTCACCTTCTGATGGTTGACAACCATATTCCGGCAGGTGCTAAGCTGTACTAAAATAGGATATATCTAGTATATATGAAAAAGGAACCCAGATTAGAAGTACACACTTCAGATTTGGGGTTCTCTTTTGGTGTGAGAGACGGATCAAAATCCATGATCGCAGGCATGAACAAGTCCGGTAAGTATGGCGCTGAGCTCAAGTTTTCTGTTAAGTCCATGGACGTAATGAAGGTCATGGTGAAGAGCGATTCCAAGAGCTCCAACGATGCACTCAAGGGCACGATGGCGCAGATAAAAGGTGAGGACTACACCGATCTGCAGGCGGATGCCCCCGATATCAAGGAGACAAATACGATAATGGAGAGTCTGGATGCGATAGAGAATCTTAAGGCGGATTTCACGGTATCGGATTACTACAGCGTGTATTATTATACTGAGAGACGGCATTTCTCAGCTTTTGCTGGGAGTGCCGTCTTTCTGCATATAAGCCGCAGTTAATTCACAAAGCACTTTCACAGAAAGTCAAATTCAGTTCGCAGAATATCAAATGTAATTGATATTCTGCGAACTGGAGGGTATAATATGCGGTATCTTTGGGGTAGATGCTTGCGGTATGTTGATGCAAGCATGTGTGTATTAAAAGCGAAATGACAGGGGGGAAGGGTAGATGAGAAGATTAAAGTATGTTTTACAGAGTGCGATTGCCTGCTTTGTCGTGGCCGGGGCCTTGCTGGTGCTGTTCTGGGGAGCAGGAATATACAATATATATCATGAGTCACATGGAAATATATCGGATCTGTCAGAGCTGTGGTCGTATATTTCGGAACAGGGATTGATGTTTCTGATCGGATTGCTGGCTTTTGTGTCGTTCCTAGTATCCGGATTTCAGGCGAAGAAGGCCAGCGAGGCGGATAGAGCAGCTAACGGTGGGAACGAGTATGATGGTGTAGGATATGGTGATGCTGATTATTCTGGCACGATAAATGCTGGTGGCGGATATACATATGATTCAATGGACACATCTATAAAGTTAGATGAAGGTTCAGGTATGGAAAATGATAGGAATGTATATGGAAAAAACGGTATGCCATATGCGGACATCTATGGGATGACTGGAGATGCACAATTAACCAATACATATTCATTGCAGTCAGGTGCCAGAAAGATAAGCTTTGACCTGCCTCAGAGGTATAGACTGATAGATGGCGATGACAGTGATCCGGCATTTGCGGGGTTTAATGAGGAGCTTAAGCCGGAACTTGTCTATTGTTCACTTCAGGAGGCTATCGATGATGAGACGGCTGAGGATTACGTGCTGGATGAGCTGGTGGAGGATGAAGCCTGCCCGGAGGAACTGCGGACAAGGGCATATCTGAAACATGAAGTGATAGAGGGAAGACTTTATTACTATTATATATTCAAGTATAAGAAGTCCAGAAAGAAGAGACAGAAGTTTGCAGCGGCATGTGACATAGGCGGCGGGCTGTTCTATACGATAGAGACAGAGTGGATATGGCGCAAGGAGGAATTGACGCTGGAAGCACTAATAGACTTTTTGAAGATACGGGTAGAGTGATTTATGACATCTACAGAACATGAGGTGATAATATGTGGACAATAAAGAGAATAGATGAGGCCGACTTCGGCTGTGAGGAGAGGCTTCCGGGGGAGCCGCTTATGGTGCTGGTGAGTCTGGAGTGTGACGATGGAAGGATGCTTCAGCTTGAGGTGGCTGACAACTGGCTGACCATGCAGGAGCTTGACGAGGGCGATGAGTGGCCGGATGATCCGGACGAACCGGATGAAGAAGATGCGAAAAGCGCAAAGCAGGTGCAGTGGATGGAGAGTTATCTGGATGCTCTGGAGGAGCTGGAATAAGAGTGAAAATAATAAGAATATCGACAAAACCGCCATATCATAAGCGATATTGGCGGTTTTTGTGCGTCTGGAATTACTTTTTGCCATATACTTTAGGATAATATGTTGTTATAACGAAAAGAATGGTCGTGTGAATTTTGTCGATGTTTGGTTTGCAGGCAACTGCGTGTGGGAGAGAATTAATGTTTGGATTGTTTGAAATGAAATATATGAATATATGCCTTGTGGCAGGAGTTATACTGGAACTTATAGCTCTTGTCGCAATACTTAATCTTTATATTAATATAAGAAGAAGGGAAAGAAGGCAGAAGAATAGAGAAGATGGAGCAGGACTTTATGATCGTGCGGTATGTGCCGGAACGGATGAGGCGCATATGCTGGTGCGGCGGGAGGACATAAGTGCGGTAAGCCAGCTTATGGATCAGAAGGTATACAGACAGTTGAGAAAGAAATATGAGGGCTGGGACAGACAGAAGAATCTGGAGTTTGATGCACGTGTTGCAGGCAGAGACGGCAGATGGCTCCGCATAATAGTAGTCCCAGATGGCACGGACGGCTGTGATCTCTTTATATTCAGAGATATAACGGAGGACAGAGGCAGGCTTGAAAGTCCATATTCTTTATGATGGAATTATATGGATGCAAGGCCGGGCAGAGCTCAGAACCCTGTATATATTTGCCGATAAGCTATACAATGCGAGAAAATCTGTGGGATTTGTCAAGAGACTAAGGATCAGGTATGGCGTGTAAGCCGTGCCGGGAAAACAAATATTTATACATTTGTCAGCGACAGATATGTCCGTGGATGGACATGTCTGCCGCTGTTTTTTGTTTTACTTAAAGATATCTTAAAGATTCGCCTCATTGAACCTTAAAGGGATGGCGGCTATAATAGCAGGTGTAGTGAGAAGCTGCAGTGCGGATTACGCTGATGGATTGAGGAAGTGTAACCATATTGTAATAACTCTTACATATAATTAAGTCTGTTGAATGTATATTAAGTTGAACTGGCAGAAAGGCATGGCATATAATCTATTCGATTTTGGAAGAAAGAAAAAGGTGGTTAAACGAGGTGGTAAATATTGAAAAATATATTGGAATTTATAGAGAATTCGGCTTTAAAATATCCAGACAAGCTGGCAGTTGCAGATGAGGAAGGCGGACTCACATATGGTCAGATGGAGAGGCTTTCCAGACAGATCGGTGCATGGATATATGAGAAGACAGATGGCGTGAGGAATAAGCCTGTTGCCGTGTTGCTGGACAAAAAGCCTGGGAGTGTGGCTGCCTATATGGGAGTTGTCTACAGTGGCAATTTCTATGTTGTACTTGATGCGGAGATGCCGGCGTCCAGAGCCGAGTCGATACTCGGAACGCTGAATCCGGTTGCAGTCGTGACTGACATCGGGCATATGGAGAAGGCACTGGAGCTTTCCAGAAATGGCGTGGATGAAGATGGATGCCATGGACAGGAAGGCGAGAACAAAGAGGTATTCAGGATATTAAATCTTGACGAGCTGGACACAAGTGCAGATCAGTCGGTGTTGGATGCGGTCAGAAGCAGGGCGATAGACACGGATCCCGTGTATGCGCTTTTCACATCGGGCTCGACCGGAGTTCCAAAGGGCGCTGTGGTATCACACAGGAATGTGATATCCTATACCTATTGGTACACGGAGGCATTTGGTATAGACGAGAGTACGATATTCGGAAGCCAGACACCGTTCTACTTCAGCATGTCGGTGTCAGATCTCTACAGCACTCTTAAAAATGGTGCCACGCTGTACATCATACCGAAGGCGTATTTCACCTTCCCTATGAAGCTGATGGAATTTATGAATACATACAGGATCAACACGATATACTGGGTGCCATCGGCACTGCAGATCGTTGCAAATTACAAGCTGTTCCAGTACGCCCAGCTTCCCGAGCTGAAGAAGGTGCTGTTTGCCGGAGAGGTGATGCCGACAAAGCCGCTGAATTACTGGATACAGAATCTTCCGGATGCCATGTATGCAAATCTGTTCGGCCCAACAGAGACGACCGACATATGTACGTATTACGTGGTGGACAGAGTATTTGCCGATGACGAGCCGCTGCCGATGGGACATGCGTGCAACAACTGTGATGTGTTTGTTCTTGATGAGAACGGCAGGGAGGTGTCACCGGAGATCAATCCTGAGACGGGCTTCAGCCGTGAGGGGGAGCTCTATGCCAGAGGTTCATTTGTGGCGCTGGGCTACTTCGGAAATGCGGAGAAGACGAGAGAGGCATTTGTCCAGAATCCGCTGAATCCGTACTATCCAGAGCTGGTCTACAAGACCGGTGATCTGGTGAAATACAACAGATACGGCGAGCTGGTCTATGTGTGCCGTAAGGACTATCAGATAAAACACATGGGTTACCGCATAGAGCTCGGCGAGATCGAGGCGGCAGCGGGAGCCATAGACGGTATCAGAAGCTATGCCTGCATATACGATGATGCGGCGGACAAGATCGTGTTCATCTACGAGGGCAGGAAGAAGGACGAGACGGAGCTGCTTAAGGCGTTTCAGGAGAGGGTTCCACATTACATGGAGCCGAACCGTTTTGTCAGGGTGACAAGCATGCCCCACAATGCAAATGGCAAGATAGACAGGAAGAGACTGAAGGCGGAATACGCGCAGCATGTGTGACAATTTTATTGATAAGGAGATAAGAGATTATGGAAGAATTATTAAAGATTTTGAATGAGGTAAAACCTGGAGTTGATTATGAGAACGAGACAGATCTTATTGGACATGGCGTGCTGGATTCCATCACGATGGTTACGCTGGTGCTCCAGCTCAGCGACGAGTTTGACGTAGACATTTCCCCTGTTGATATCACACCGGAGAACTTCAAGACAGTCCAGACCATATACGATATGATCCAGAGACTTGAAGACGAGTAAGAGCAGATATAGATATTGGAAGATGGCGGGGACTGACTGCCGTCAAAAAATACTGGAGGAGTGAGAAATATGTCATATACGTCGATATCGTATCTGGTATTTATATTGCTCGGAGCGTTTATAGTGTACAATATAGTGCCACTGAAGCACAGATGGAAGGTGCTGCTGGCATTCAGCTATCTGTTTTATTTTATCAATTCAGGCAGATATATCATATTTATCCTGTTCGGGTCGTTGACCATATATGTGGGTGGCCTGCTGATAAACAAGATAGATGATGGCTGCAGCATGGCAAGGAAAGCTCTGCCAAAGGAAAACAAAAAAGAGTACAAGGCACTTATCGGATGGCAGAAAAAGTGCGTGTGCGTATGCGTGGTGCTTGTGAATGTAGGAATTCTGGTATTCCTGAAATATTCGGTATTCCTTGGACAGGTATTTACAGATGTGCTTGGACTCATACACATAAATGTAGAGAATCCGATGTATCAGAGGATGATGCCGCTTGGAATCTCGTTCTACACACTGTCTGCGGTGAGTTACATAGTGGACGTGTACAGAGGCAAATACAGGGCATCGGACAAGTTTGGCAAGGTTGCACTTTTCCTTGCATTTTTCCCGCACATTGTTGAGGGACCTATAGCCAGGTTCGATCTTGTTGGAGAGCAGATGTATGAGGGGCACAGGTTCAGTTATGAGAACATGACCATGGGACTCCAGCTTATACTGTGGGGCTTCTTCAAGAAGATAGTTATTGCAGATCGCGCAAATATGTATGTGAATCAGATATTTGACAATTACGCAAGCTACACAGGACTTCCGGTAGTAGTGGGAATGCTGCTCTACACATTACAGCTCTATGCGGAATTCTCAGGCTGTATGGATATAGTAAGGGGAAGTGCCCAGATGTTCGGAATAGGACTCTCAGAGAACTTCAATCAGCCGTTTATATCAAAGACGGTCAGTGAGTTCTGGAGAAGGTGGCATATGACTCTCGGTGCATGGTTCAAGGACTATGTGTTCTATTCAGTTTCACTGTCCAAGCCATTTGTGAAGCTGAGTAAGAAGACCAGGGAACATATGAATACTTTCTTCGCGACATTTGTTCCTATGTCTATAGCGATGTTCATAGTGTGGTTTGGAACGGGTATTTGGCACGGCGCAAGCTGGAAGTACGTCATGTATGGTCTTTATTACTGGGCTATCATGGTAATCGGACTTCTCATGGAGCCTCTTTTCAAGAAGCTGTATGAGAAAATGAATGTTGACCGCCAGGGAAAGGTATACAGACTGCTTCAGGTTGTCAGGACCTTCATTTTTGTGAATGTGGGAATGCTCATGTTCAGGGCTGATGATCTGACAGCATTTGGACACATGTTTGTGTCCATGTTCAGGGAATTTACATTTGCGGATCTGACAAATGGAACTTTGCTTGGAATGAAGCTTGACATGGCAGATTTTGCAGTGCTGGCAGTGGGCGCGCTCATTCTGTTTCTGGTTGGACTTTACAAGGAGAAGGGACACCAGATAAGAGCAGAGCTTGCCACGAAGAATATAGCCCTCAGATGGGCAGTTTACTATGTGCTGCTGTTTGGAGTGATCATACTCGGAGCATATGGCAAGGGCTATGAGGTGGCTGGATTTATATATGCACAGTTTTAGAGGTGATTTATCTATGAAGAAAAGTGGACGTAATATAATAAAATCCATAGCATTTGCCCTGGTGGCAGTGATGATCATGGGAGTGCTGGGAGCTGCGTTTACTCCGAAGCGGAGCGATCCGGGAAGCGGAATAACCAACTCGAATGCAAGGGGCTTCTATGGAGAACCGAAGAATTCGATAGACGTACTGGTGCTTGGGGACAGCAATGCCTACAGTGCATGTTCTCCGATGTATATATGGAACAAATATGGAATTCCAACATATGTGGCGGCTGAGGGATTCCAGAATGTGACCGGGGCATCCAACCTTCTGGATGAAGTGCTCACATGTCAGAAGCCAAAGCTGGTGGTGTTTGATGTGAATATGCTTTGGACAGGCAAGACGACATTGAAAAAGGTTGAGAACAACCTGAAGAATCTGGCATATAAGTATCTGCCTCTTGCACAGTACCACAACAGGTGGAAGAGCATGAGTGTTTCGGACATGTTCGGTGCCAGGGACTACACATACAGATCAGCCTCAAGAGGACAGTATCTCAGCATGGAGGTCAAGCCGTTTTCAGGCCAGAGCAAGATGGTGGAAACCAAGGCTGTTGAGGACATACCGGAGGTATCAAAGATACTGCTCGATAAGCTGATAGACAAGTGTGAGAAGAATGGAATCAAGATCATGTTCATGGAGACTCCGACGGCGAAGTCATGGAATTATGCAAGACACAATGCCATGGTTAAGTATGCTAAAGCCAAGAATATTGAATTTGTCGATATGAATACGCTCAAGGGTGATTATGCGATTGACTGGAGCACCGACACGAGGGATGGCGGAAGACATCTCAACTGCAAGGGCGCAGAGAAGGTAAGCGCCTATCTTGGAAAATATATTTCAGAGAATTATTCTTTTAAGGATAAGAGACATTCAGAAAAGTATGCGGACTGGAATAATGACTATCTGGATTATGTGAAGTATATGTCCGGAGAGACTGTGTCGTTGGAGGCACAGCAGTCCGACGGAACGGTATCTAACAACTAAATATAAAATATATAAGTGGACGGAGGATTGAATCCCCCGTCCACTTTATTTTTTATTTTACTGTAACTTTGCATCTGGCAGATATATTGCCGGAAGTATATGTTTTTTTCTCAGTGCTGTTTGAAGGTGAGAAAATTTATTTCTGCACGGCAAGGGACAAGGATTTTTACGCGCAGCTCATGCGAGATGGAAATGTTGCGGTGACGGGCATGAACAGAGAATATCAGATGATAAGGCTGAGAGGAAAGGCGCGCAGGCTGGATGATCAGAAGCTGTGGATCGACAGGATATTTGCGGAGAATCCATCTATGAACAGTGTGTACCCGGATGACAGCAGATATGTGCTTGAGCCGTTCTATTGATACAGGATGAATACCTGACACAGGTAAATGATGAGAAAGGCATAGTAAACGCTGCAAACAGCGGTATGATCGGATGTTATGTGCCATGCCACAATTGTATCGATAACTGTATCCACGCTGTCCTGTCTGCGGAGACTCGATGGACATGAACCTCCGCAAGGATGGTTATTTTGTTCAGGACAGCGCCTGGTATGAGGCAGAGCGGTGCTTCGGTGATTTTGTCTCCAGATCCCTGGACAGGAAGCTTGTGCTCCTTGAGCTGGGGGGTGGATTCAACACGCCAACCATAATCCGATTTCCTTTTGAAAAGCTGACACGAGAACACGATAACATAACCCTTGTCAGGTTAAATCTCGATCAGGCTGTGATTCCGGAAAGTCTTGGAAACAGAGCTATAGGGATAAATGCGGATATGGCGGAGAGTATAAGTGATATACTCAACGTTTCAGTATCGCATCCATATCCTGCTCAGGAGCAGTGATCGGGTTTAGCTTATAATTTTCCACCAGATATTTAATCACGGTCTCAGACATGAACGCAGGCAGTGTCGGACCGATATACATGTTGCGCACGCCCAGCGACAGCAGGGTGAGAAGTATGCAGACAGCCTTCTGCTCATACCATGACAGGACAAGGGTGAGTGGGAGGTCGTTTATGCTGCAATGAAATGCATCAGCCAGAGCCAATGCAACCTTGATGGCGCTGTAGGAGTCATTGCACTGTCCCATGTCGAGTATTCTAGGAATCCCGTCAATTTCGCCGAGGTCGAGATCGTTGAAACGGTATTTGCCGCAGGCGAGGGTGAGGACAAGGGTGTCCATCGGAGTCTGCTTTACGAATTCGGTGTAATAGTTGCGTCCCGGATGTGCGCCGTCGCAGCCGCCAACGAGGAAAATGTGTTTGATATGACCAGCCTTGATTGCATCTATGATCTTGCCAGCCTGTGACAGAACTGCGCTGTGGCCAAATCCGGTCGTCAGCATATGGCCGCCGTTTATGCCGCTCATGCTCCTGTCGTGTTCATAGCCGCCAAGCTTCTGTGCGTGCTTGATCAGAGGGGTAAAATCTTTCTTCCCTGCTCTTGTACCTGAGATGTGAACCATGCCGTCATAACCCACGACTGATGTGGTGTAGATCCTGTCCTTGTAGCTCGGCCTTGGCGGCATGAGACAGTTGGTGGTAAAGAGCACCGGCGCGGGTATATTTTCGAATTCTGTCTGCTGGCTCTGCCATGCGGTTCCGAAATTGCCCGCCAGATTATGGTATTTGTTAAGCTCCGGATAGCCGTGCGCAGGCAGCATCTCGCAGTGGGTATATACATTTACTCCTGTCTTTTCAGTCTGCTCAAGGAGCTGTGACAGGTCGTTCAGGTCGTGACCGGAGACCACGATAAATGGCCCTTTTTTGATGTCAACATTTACTCTCGTAGGCACAGGATTGCCAAATGATTCAGTGTTGGCTTTGTCCAGCAGCTCCATGCATTTGAAATTGACCTGGCCAAATTCCATGATGAGTTCTATCCATTCGGTGACGCTGTGCTCCCTGTTAACCTCGCATAGTCCCTTGTAGAACCACTTCAGAACCTCATTATCTGTGTAGCCGAGATTCATGGCGTGATGGGCGTATGCCGCCATACCCTTGAGTCCAAACAGCAGGGTGGAACGCAAGGACACTATATCCGTGTCACCATCCCATAGGTCGATCACCTGTATCTTTTCAGCCTCAGGTCTGCTGATCTTGTTCTGCTCGTTTTTAACCCTTCCCATAAATTCTTTTATTGCATTGTCGTCAAAGTTTACATTTGTCAGGGTTGTGAAAAGACCGTCTATGATAAGTCTGTCGGCGACCGCGCTGTGTTTATTCTCATTTTTTGAGAGTTCTGCAAGTTTTATAAGCTCACACACAAGCTCGTCCTGTAGATTAGATGTGGATGGCTGCTTGCCGCACACTCCAGTATTGATACATGCGGATCCCCCCGCTGTCTGCTGACACTGAAAACAAAACATATTTGACATGTACTGTATACCTCCTGAAATTATGAATCTATCTGAAAAAACTGGTGACTGCCTGGCAGTCTGTGGATTTTCTTCTAAATAGAGTATGGACAGTGAACAGGAGTTTTATACTCAAATTTGCTAAAGTATATCTGTGAAATAACATTTAGGGGGATAAAAAACTTTCGTTGCTCAGATAGAGGCGCCCTGAGAAAAAATGGAGACAGAGGTGGGGACGGAGGTACCTGTCCTCTCCGTCCCCACCTTCATTTGATACTGCGGAGTCGCCGGTTATATTGAGCAGATAAGTGCCGTCTTGCACGCATTTGACTGAAATTTTACATGGCGCTGATAGTGGGCAGATGTGAAAAAGTTTTATAGTAAATCAAATAACAGTTGATCTGGACGGGGATAAAGGAGAAATCACGGATGAAAAAGGAATACGGGGATAGACTGGCTCGCGCGCTTGAATTTGCAAATGAATCAGCCAAGTATCATGTCAGGAACTATGCGGATGGGACGCTTATGCCCGGAGATGCATATGCCGATCTGCCGATAGATGAGAGAGACCGAATGTATCTTGGACCGGATGCTGGAGCGCCCAACATGTATTCCAGAATATACCGCAGCCAAAGAGAGAAAGAGATGCGGGAGCAGGGCATGACAAATGAGCAGATAAAGCTGAGATGGGAAGCACTTGATGCCATGTGGCGCCAGGAGATAGAGGAGAGGCTCTACGGGGAAGCCAGACAGAATGATCGGTCAGAGGATGTTATATCAAGATACGAGAATGGAGGCTTGCCCGGTGATTTTCAGAGAAGGAGCGATCAGGCGGATGCGAAGAGAAGGACAAAATGGCTCGGGATACGAATAGTGCTCATAACCGTAGTAGTGGTGATCATGGCGTTCACGATACTTAATGAGGCCGGGCTGATAAACGGCATGAGTATAACAGAGCGGATATTTGACAGGGTAGAGCAGATATTTGGCGGTATGGACAACATATCATCAGGCGGTGCGGGAGCTGGTGGCGGAACAGATTCAGAAAATCCCGGCGGACTGGTGATCGTATACGGAGTAGTTATCTTCCTTATATTCAGATGGGTGAGTAAGAGCAAAAAGAAAAAAGAGAATATTTCAGATTCCAGTGTGATTTACACGGAGCTGATCCCACAGATTATCAGGAGACGTTATGGAGAGGGTAGCGTATACAGACATCAGGGTGGACTTCCTGATGAACAGATGAGAAGACTGAACTGCTTTGCTGGCAGACCATTTACACTGGATGGCAAGCCTTTGCTGGTTAACGGCCGCGACATGGTGGAGGGAACATACAAAGGTGTTCATTTCAGGTGCAGTTATGAATACATGGAGTACGAGTATTATCACGAGGACAGTGATGGTGATAAAGAGAAAAAAATAGACAAATTATTTGGGGGGCTGGTTGTTGAGATACCATATAGAAAGGTTTCATCGGCTTTGCTGGGAGTCATGGGAAACTCTGAACTGGCGATGAAGAATATATTGAAGTGTGGTTCGGAGAGTGGCGCAGTGGGAAGAATAGAAAAGACAGAAAACGAGAACTTTAATCTGCTGTTCACTATAAAATGCAATGATGAGGAGAATATATTTTATATGCTTACCCCGTATGTTATGGAGAGGCTGGCGGCACTTTATCCAAAGGAGAAGGCGGCTCTCCATGTGACATTCGATGGGGACAGATTGTATATGTGTATAAGCAAGAGTGATAAATACATGGTATTTGACGAAGAGAAAAATATAAAGAGTATGAATGATGTGGAAGCTTATCTGGACAAATACCTGCGCATGCTGCAGGAGACGCTGGATGCGGCTCTGTTACTATAGAAGAGAAATTGTGAAAATGAGCAAAAGTACACGGAGGAAAATGTATGTTTACAATATTATTTAGCAAAGGTGTGTTCGTATTTTGTGTGTTGGTGGTAATAGTTTTGATACTTTTAGCGTATGCGATAAAGACTGCAAATGCTCTGAAAGCAGCGGAAAATAAGGTGAGAGAGCTGGACTCGGATGTGGATATTGCTCTTGCAAAGAGATATGATCTGCTCACAAAACAGTATGCGATGGTAAAGACTTATATGTCGTATGAGAGCGAGAATCTGATAACAGCGATAAAGCTCAGAAAAGGCATGACACCTGATGAGAAGACCGGGGTAGAGAAACTTATGAAAAATGCCTCGGATCAGATAAATGCAGTTGTGGAGGCGTATCCGGAATTGGCGGCGGGCAAGAATATAGAGGTCCTTCAGAACAGCTGCACAAATGCGGAGGAGCACATCCAGGCGGCAAGAAGACTGTACAATGCAGGTGTGACAAATTATAACAATCTGTGCAGCCAGTTTCCTTCTTCGGTGGTTGCGGCCATAACGGGTCACAATATGGTGGAGTATTTCAAGACTGATGCGGATAAGAGATCAGATGTGATATTTTAGCAGGGAATCCAGATGCTTTTGTGCATAAAAAAATCGGTGCGACGGGATTCGAACCCACGACCTCTTCGTCCCGAACGAAGCGCTCTACCAAGCTGAGCCACGCACCGAGTGTGTTTATCAACACTGCCATAATAGTATAAGAAGATTCTGGAAAAAATGCAAGGAGTTTTCTAAATAAATTGTCAAGAAATTCACCCAGGAATATCCGAGAAACTTTTGTGAAACTGATAATCAATCAATGACAGATAACTATCCGTTTATGGGGGGACCGTAGATACATTTTTGGGGTGCCCATAGATACAATTTATATAATATTTAGATTTGTTACAACGAAAATTTATAAGTGTATGGCAGAGTAATAACCAGAAAGTAGTTGATATGAGGATAAGGTGCAGGTGGTGATGGACAGAATGAAAGCCGCCTGAAATAGAAGGAGACGATAGATCATGAAGATACTTATTACTACGGACTGGTATGAACCTGTTATAAATGGAGTTGTGACATCGGTTGTAAATCTGTCAAATGAACTTAAGAAAAGAGGACATGAGGTAAAGATACTTACACTCTCGAGAAATCACCACACATATATAGTTGGAGATGTGATATATGCGGCGTCAGTAGGTGCCGGAAAGATTTATCCGGAGGCGAGGCTTAAGATGCCTGTTATCAAGGCGGTCATAGACAAACTCATAGAATGGAAACCAGATGTCATACATTCCCAATGCGAGTTCTCAACCTTCTTCATGGCGAAGAAGATAGCAGATGAGACAAATGCGCCGATAGTGCACACATACCACACGATATACGAGGATTACACTCATTACTTTTCGCCAAATGCAGCGTGGGGACGCAAAGTTGTGCAGAAACTTACCAGGATGTTATCATCGAGGGTCGATGCCATGATAGCACCAAGCAGGAAGATAGAGGATGTGCTTGAAAAGTATGATGTGTTATGTCCTGTTGAGGTGATCCCCTCTGGAATCGACATGAATAAATTCGGAAAATACATTGGAACGGACAGCAGACACAGAATCAGAGAGCAGTACGGACTCAGTGATGACCAGACAGTTCTTCTCTATGTTGGCAGATTGGCGAAGGAGAAGAATATCCAGGAGATACTTAGATGCCAGAAGAGAGTGCACGGGTATGGTACAATCCTCATGATAGTTGGAGACGGACCATATAGGGCGGAGGTAGAGGAACAGGTAAGAGCGCTTGGAATCTCAGAGAGTGTGATATTTACAGGCATGATCGAGCCTGATAAGGTGGCTGAGTATTATCAGGTTGGTGACTTCTTCGTAAGTGCATCCACGAGCGAGACTCAGGGGCTTACATATGTAGAAGCTCTGGCAGCGGGAGTGCCGCTTCTGTGCAGAGAGGATCCGTGCCTTGTAGATGTGGTTGATCCGGGAAAGAATGGCTGGAAATTTACTGATGAGGAAACATTTGAAACTGCGCTGGTGAAGTGGCTTGATATGAGTCCTGCTTTAAGGCATCAGCTCAGACGAAATGCAGTGCAGTCGGCAGATGAATTCTCCACATCGACATTTGCAGACAGAGTTGAGAAGCTTTATATGAATGTGTGCGAGCTGCAAGCACTGGTGCTGAGGGCTTGTTAGAAATTTAATTTGTATGAATTCTCTAGTGGCTGTTGGGATAACTAGGGAAAAGATATAAAATTATCTCCAAATAGATGAAAAAGCTCTAAAAAAGAAAAAATTTTAAAAAATTATCCGTAGGACACAGAATAATGTGTTTTATGGATAATTTTTTATCTTTTAAGTGAAAACATTGTATATGAGATAAAATGTAGGTAATAAGCAAAGATGGCGAGATGACCTGATGCATGAGTTACTATCTAGATGACAAAAAACTAAAAAAATATGCTTTATTTAAAAATACAGTTGACAACACCATGATACTAGTGTACTATTCAACTAGTACAGCAGTACAGAAGAGCTAGACAACATACAAGGAGGAGGTGTGTGATGGAATTTAAGACGAATATCCCCATATATCTTCAGGTCATAGAGGATATAAAGCAGAAGATCATAGCGGGCACACTGCCTTTGGGATCTAAGCTTCCGTCATCAAGAGAACTTGCCATAGAATACCAGATAAATCCGAATACTGCAGCGAGGATTTACAGCGAGATGGAGTCTATGGGGTTGTCCTATACCAGACGTGGAATAGGAACATTTGTGACGGAGGATGACAGGGTCATAGACGACCTGAAAAAGGAAAGAATAGAGGAAATCATACAGAGCTTTGATGAACAGCTCACCGGTATGGGATTTTCACAGGACGAGATCCTTGAACTGCTAAAAGAACACTTTGGAAAGTAAGAAGTAATAAAAAAGAAGGGAAATGATACAATGTTAAAATGCGAACATCTTGTTAAGAAGTATATCACCACCACAGCGATATCCGACCTGTCGCTGGAGATAGAGCCGGGACACATATATGCGCTGCTCGGTCCAAATGGAAGTGGAAAGTCAACACTTATGAAGATCATAGCCGGCCTGGTCAAGCCGGACTCAGGAACTATCACAATAGATGGAGTGCCTATGACATACAGGTCAAAGAAGGACATAGCTTATATGCCGACGGAGGCGTTCTTCTTCGGATATATGAACTGTAAGGACATAGGAAAGTATTACAAAGATTTCTTTGATGACTTTGACTATGACAAATACATGGGACTGCTTGCTGAGATGGAGCTGAATCCGGATCAGAAGGCGAAGAGCATGTCTTCAGGAATGCTGGCAAAGCTCAAGATAGCGGTTACTCTGTCCAGAGACAGCAGGATCGTTATGCTTGATGAGCCACTGAACGGAATAGACATCATAGCTAGGGAGAAGATCATCAGCACGATTGTCCGGAATATATCGGATGACACAGCCGTGCTCATGTCGAGCCACCTTGTGGATGAGCTTGAGAGGATCGTGGATCACGCATTCTTTATCAAGAATGGCACCTGTGTGCTTCAGGGTGATGCGGAGGAGCTGCGAGTGAGCAGGGGCAAGTCGATAGTTGATATGTATAAGGAAATATATGCTTAGGAGGAACCGCTATGAACGAAGTTCATAATAGGAATCGGTTCCGACGACCTGCCCCGCTCGTGTGAGCGAGAGGGGCGATACATATTGGATAGTTAAATTTGTTGATGAAGGAGAGATAGATATTATGTTAAAGATGATGAAATATGAATACAGACGTGGAATATTTCCACTTCTGGTGGTTATAACGGCTCTTGCGGCAGCAGAATTGCTGTTCGTGATTGGAATATTTGCAGAAAAGAATTTGTTAGCTGGACTTGGTATCACCTTCCTTGTGATGGGAGGCTGGGCTTCGTTTATGTTCGTCTTGATATATGGTGTGATAATATATAGTCAGGATCTGAAGAACAAGACTGGGTATATGGTGTTTATGACGCCGATTTCAAATTACAAGATTATCGGTGCAAAGCTGCTTTCAATCCTGCTCACCGGTGCGACACTTGTGGCCTTTCTTGGACTGTTTATAGTTGTTGATTATAACCTGCTCAAGTCACATAACGGCGGTGTAGCTGGCGTTGAGCTTGTGCTGGATGATATTCTGGGAACAAGAGGATTGTCAATAGGAAGTGTCATTGCAAATGTTGCAGGGTTCATAGTAGTAGCACTTATTCAATTCTATACAATGATCACCATAGCGTACCTCGCAGTGTCACTGTCTTCCACAGTGCTCCAGAACAAGAAGATAAAGGGCGTTGTCAGCTTTATACTTTTTGTAGCACTCTATGTGCTGGTGAGCTACATAGCATATAAGCTTCCGCACCTTGGGAAGAACGTGCAGGTGGAGACTATGCTTGACGCGATGTATAAGAATATACCGCAGCTTATTCTCTATGTTGTATGCATGATCGGCAGTTATATAGGAAGTGCGACACTGCTTACTAAGAAGATAAGCTTATAGGCGATATGCTGTAATATGAATGCGCGCGTGAAACGACAGGAGATATGAGGATGAGGAATGGTGATGTGATGAAATATTTTAGATACCTGATTACAGGAGTCTGCACAGGAGTCATAGTAGTGCTCCTTGTACCTGTGGCTGTGTGTGGGATCTGTGCATATGGTGTGTGGCGGCTGCTCAATATGGTAACAGGCGGAAATAAAGAGCCGCGCAGGACGATGATAAAGCAGAATTTATAAATGTATATTTTTAATCAACAAGATAACCCGGAGTGAGAAAATGTCTCACTCCGGGTTATTGACGTTTGGGGAGGAATCCTGTAGTATTTTCATTAAAGTTAGACAAGACTAACCAAACCTATTTGTCACAAGGAGGTTTTGTATGAGTGAAAATACATGGGAGATCATGAAGGGCATGGAGCTCGGTGACGTGGAACTTCAGATGGCACTTCAATGTGCACCGGTGATAACGGGTGTCAAGGTGTCAAATCTGCTGAACATAGAACTCAGCGGATATCGTCAGATGGTGGAGATACTGAAGGACAGTGATATATGTATGTACACACTGGGAGCAACCTGTGGTAGGGTAAATGTATTTATCTACAATGCGGCAAAGCTCAGGGCATTTGTCCAGAGGGATGATGTGCAAAGACTTATGTCTGAGCTGGGATATGAGGACATGGAGCTTTCTGAGATTCTCGCTGAGTTCCGCGGAAAATATCAGCAGTACTTAAAGAGCAGAGGAAGATTCACCTCAAAACAACCGGCACATGAAGATCAGGCTTGTGGCGATGGATCTCTTGGCAAGGAGTGGTTCCCACACGAGATGGGCTTGTTGCTGGGATACCCGCCAGAGGATGTGGAGGGATTTATTCTGCAGAACGGAAGAAATGCACTTTGCTCCGGTTATTGGAAGGTGTATGAGGATGCTGAATCAAAGCGGAGAACATTTCATATATTTGAATGTGCGGAAGAGAGACTTATTCAATTTCTTTCAAATGGACTGCATATGAGAGATATCATGGGGATGTACACGGCGAGCAGAAACGCGGCGTAGAAGTATATGGAAAGATGCAGTTAAACACAGTTTACAAGGATGTATAGGGTAAATCTCTATAACATATAATTTCATAAGGAGGATTATTATGAGCAAAATTAATATCGTATTCTGGACACAGGGCGGAAATACACAGATGATGGCAGAGGCTATCGCGGACGGCGTGAGAGAGGCCGGAAAGGAAGCAGATGTAGTATTCGTAAGCAGCATCACGCCTGATGCTCTCAAGGATGAACCAGTATTTGCACTTGGATGCCCGGCTATGGGAGCTGAGGTTCTTGAGGAGGCTGAGATGGAGCCATTCGTTGCTGAGGTAGAGGGATTTGCGGCAGGCAAGAAGATTGCGCTCTTCGGTTCATATGGATGGGGAGATGGTGAGTGGATGCGCGACTGGGAGGCGAGAATGCAGTCAGCAGGCGCAGAACTCGTAGGCGGAGCCGGACTTATGTGCCATGAGACACCTGACGCAGAAGGCCTTGAGGAGTGTAAGGAGCTTGGACGCCAGCTGGCAAATGCGTAGGCGACGGACGGCACTCAGATAAAATAACCATATATATGCAGTCACGTTCGGCAACTGTCGCTTTAACTTGCTTCTATCTGCACGCATCTCCGACCGCGATAAGGACGTTGCGGATCTCCGATGCGGCAAGAAGCGTTGAAGCTCGGTTGCCGTCACTACCGACTGGCATATATATGGTTCTTTTTGTGTTGAATTTGTTCTTAGCGTCCTGCATACTGGGCGTTATGGCTGCCGTGGCGCTTAATGTGTGCTGTTATGTATGGAGCTATTGTAACATGTTTGTCCATGGCATTTCCAACTATGGCGATTCCCTTGCCCATGGTGAAGGCAGCTAGGACTGTGCCGATCCCCAGACCGTAGATATGACCGAGGATAAAACCTGTCATGGCAGCTGTCGTTGCAAGGCAGATCACATCAAACGAAATCTTAATCTTGGAATATTTTGCCGATATAATCTCAGACAGCTCTCTTGGGAAAAGGTCTGTCGGGATGATCGGAAGTCCACATCTGTTGGACAGTGCGATTCCGATACATATCAAAATGTAACTTATCACAAAGTAAAGGATTCTCCATGGGAGGGCAGTTGGCAAAGCCCCGATCCACATCTCATGGATATCCAGCATCTTGCCAAATACGAAACCAACTATGAAACTGCACAGATATTGGGGAACGAATTTCTTTCTCATGATCATGAGGGTGAGAATAAGTACGCCCTGAAATATGTATGTCCAGGTTCCGAGAGTCAGTCTTGGAAGAACCAGCGAGAATGCGTATGGCACGCTGGATATTGCCGATATTCCTGCTGCAGAATAGAGCATGAGAACCACTCCGAAACTGTTGATGGTGACTGCTGTTATCAGGGCGATCTCGCCCCACATGTTATGCAGATGTGCATTTCCTGATTGAGTATTCATTTTCTGCTTTTCCTCATTTCTTTCTTTATATAATGTGTTTTATAACATAGCCTTTGATTTCCCCAGCATCAGGGAAGCTTTAATTGTATAAGACTTCATATATGTATATCCCTGCGGTTTTTGATTGTAGCACCGACAACACCACATAACAAATAAATAGTTTTTATGGTTTGATAGATTTTGTCTATAAAAAATATTCGGATTGTATTAAAATATGAATAGGATCATATATAAATAGTGAAAAAGGGGGAGGTATACATGAACCTGTCATATATTAGATATTTTGTTGAGCTGGCCCATGTTCAGCATTACACAAATGCTGCCAGAAATCTGAATATAACGCAGCCAAGTCTCAGTCACGCAATATCCCAGCTTGAGGAAGAACTTGGGGTAATGCTTTTTGAAAAGAATGGGCGCAATACAGAGCTTACTGCATTTGGCAGAGAATTCCTTGCATGTGCAGAGCATTCGCTTGGCACGCTTGATGCGGGGGTGGAGTCCATACAAAAAGAGGCTGCCGGGGATGGCGTGATACGGCTTGGACTTATAAGACCTCTTGGAATGGAATTTGTACCGCGTCTGGCAGCAGAATACCTGAAGAAGGATGAAAACAGAAATGTGTCGTTTACATTTCATACAGGGACCACAGGGCAATTGCTTGATGATCTTGCGGCTAGAAAATATGACATGGTTTTCTGTTCGAGACCGCCTGAGACGATGGGATTTTCCGCCATTCCAGTTGGCAGACAGGATCTTGTTGTCATAGCACCGTCGGGACACCCTTTGGCAGATAGGGATTCGGTGACACTCGGTGATACACTTGGATATAAACATGTATATTTTTCGAAGGGATCTGGAATGAGAAGTCTGGTGGATGAGATGTTTGAAGGACTTGGCAAAGCTCCTGAGATAGCATGCGAAACGGAGGAGGATGAGGTCATAGCCGGATTTGTGGCAGCAGGGTTTGGAATAGCGGTAGTCCCTTACATGGATATGCTCAAAAGGCTTGATGTGAAGGTTCTTAGTATAAAACATCAGCCGGTTGACAGGCTTTACTATGTTGTTCATGACAGCCGGACATATATGTCCCCTGTGGCGACAAAATTCCATAAATATGTGTTATCTAGTAATTGACAAATTAAGGTATGATATATAGAATGGTTCTCATATGAACTTGTAAAATTGAGAAAATGTTGCACAAATCAAATTGTACAATTACTACAATAAATCGCCAGGAAGTTTAAGGGGGCGCATAGTTAGTGGATAGGACTGCTGTATTTAATATAGCATTTGAAATGTGGGGAATATTAATCTGTCTGTTTGCATTTGTGGTTATATTCCTTCAGAAGAATAATAATAGAGATAAAAAGAATGTGAGTCTATGTATGGAGGCTGCATGTATCATCCTGCTGGCTGCAGATATGTTGTCATGGTATTATCAGGGAAAAACAGGACAGACAGCCTATTACATGCTGAAGATAAGCAATTTTGCCGTGTTCTTTATCAACTATTTATATATGACTCTGTTTACGTTTTATCTTCTTGTCATTCTCAACAGAGGAGAGACGAAGATGCCAGCGAAAGCAAGGGGCGTGGTAGTTCTGAGTGCTGCTGGGATAGTCCTGCTCATTATATCCCAGTTCAGTGACAAGCTGTTCTATTATATAGATGATAACAACTTTTATCACAGGAGCAGCTGTTATCTGTTGTCTCAGCTTATTGCTGCAGCAGGACTTGTTCTAAGCTTTTCGATACTTTTGCAGTATAAAAAAAGACTGGAAAAAAGAGTTTTCTGGTCAAGTGTTTTGTATTTTATCCTGCCATGTATATCCACAGTTGTTGTCATATTCTATTATGGGATTTCATTTCAGACGATATCTGTGGTTGCTTCTACACAGATCATGTTTGCAGTTGATATGGTCGAGATGGACAGATCACTTGCGAGATCCAGACAGGAGGTTGAGCGCACAAAGTACGAGGCTGAGCATGATCTTCTGACCGGCATGTACAACAAGACGGCTGGAATGCAGAGAATAAGAGAGTATATAGATAACATGACTGACGAGGACAGTGCTTCCCTTGTATTTGTGGATATAGATGATTTCAAGAGTGTAAATGATACATATGGTCACGCAGTTGGTGATTACTGGATTGAGAAGGTGGCAAAGTTTCTCCGGAGTGACTGCTATGAAGAGGACGTTGCCTGCAGGTATGGTGGAGACGAGTATGTTGTGCTTCACAAGGGCTTATCGGATATATCTGTTCTGGAGTCAAAGGTGATAAGATTTGCCAGAAAACTTCAGCGCAAGACAATGGAGAGAGGGCAGAATGTCCATTGCAGTGCTGGTATATGTCAGATCAATGGTTCAGGATTCAGCACAGAAGAGTGTATGAATGTCGCGGACACTGCGCTGTATGAAGCAAAAAAGAAGGGCAAGAATGTCAGCGTGATCCACAGCATCAGCAGGGATGGTACGGACAGAGTGACCGTACTTGACAAGATAGAGTCTGATATAAAAAAGGCTCAATCCAGGGTAGAGGCAAGGATCGCATATATGTATACTGATATTATATATGTTAATTATGAGAACAATAAATACCGTGTTATAAAAGGCGATTCTGAGCTGAACAATGCTGTATCTTGTGCGAATAACTATGATGAAGTAATTGGATTGATAAGTAACCAGTTTGAGTCGGATCGGTCAAGAAAAATAGTCAGAGATTTTCTCAGCCGCGAGCGAATGGAGAGTTACACAGGCGGCAATACGGGATATCAGACAGAGAACATTCGCAGAGGGGTTTTGTCAGTCAGCTGTGCAAACAACCATGGGGGTGCAAGTCTTATACATGTTATCCCGGTGGACGAAGACGGTGATAGAGGTTACTTTGTGGTTGTGCAGGATCTTGACATATATGTTGGTTGAAGTATATAATTACACATAATAATCTAAACGAAAACAAGTTGGTGGATTTTTCCGGATCAGGTCATCTTTTCGCCCCACAACCGCAAGGTTGTGGGGCTTTATTTATGCCATCCGGGGACGGAGGTTTTATGAACGAGAATTTTATGAAAGAAAAGCCGGTGTTCCCACTTTTGATGTCCATGGCACTGCCTATGGTTATATCGATGATGGTGAATGCTTTGTACAATATAGTTGACAGTTTTTTTGTGGCGAAGATAAGTGAGGATGCGATGACAGCACTTTCGTATGTATTTCCACTGCAGAATTTTGTAAATGCTGTGGCAATCGGATTTGGTGTTGGAATAAACGCGGTGATAGCCATATATCTTGGAGCCAAGGACAATGAGCGGGCAGATCGTGCAGCTAGTTGGGGGATGTTTCTTGCTGTTATACAGGGGGTAGTGATGACAGTCGTGTGTATTGCCATCATTCCATCATTTCTCAGAGCCTTCAAGGCAAGTGGAGACGTCCTTGACCTTGGCTGTCGTTACGCAGACATAGTATTTGGATTTTCTATAATTATTTCGGTTGATCTTGCATTTGAGAAGGTGTTCCAGTCGGTTGGACGCATGATAGTTACAATGGTTGGACTGATGGGCGGCTGCATTGTGAATATAGTGCTTGATCCGCTGCTGATATTTGGTGTGGGACCATTTCCTGAACTGGGTATAGAAGGCGCTGCGCTGGCAACTGGCCTGGGACAGGTGTTTACACTGATCATATATTTTGTTGTGTACTTTGGAAGACCGATAAATGTGAAGTTTGGCATAAGGCATTTGCATGAGGGCGGTCTGATGGTGAAGAAGCTGTATGCCATAGGCATACCTGCTATACTCAATATGGCACTGCCTTCTCTGCTCACAAGCGCACTCAACGCCATGCTCAGCATGTATTCGGCAACTTATGTCATGATCCTGGGCGTGTACTACAAGCTTCAGACCTTCCTGTATATGCCGGCAAATGGAATCATTCAGGGAATGCGTCCTATCATAGGCTATAACTATGGTGCCGGAGAGCATGCCAGGGTGAAGAAGATATTCACCATAACGCTTGCATTAAATGTTGGAATCATGCTGGCAGGAACAGTTGTGTGCCTGCTCATCCCGGAAAGGCTTATAGGTATGTTCACAGAGAATGTGTCTACAATAAATGCAGGTGGAACAGCACTGCGCATCATATGCGCCGGATTTGTAGTGTCGGCTGTGTCGGTAACTTCATCGGGGGCACTTGAGGGATTGGGAAAGGGCACTCCGTCCCTGCTCATATCCTTGCTCAGATATGTGGTTGTCATAATCCCAGCTGCATGGATACTTTCAAGGCTTTGTGGTTTCGGACCTGCTGGTGTGTGGAATGCGTTCTGGGTAGCAGAGCTTATAACGGCTGTGTGTGCGGTGTTTATATACAGAGGGGCTATGAAGGGACAGCGATAAGGGACTTGAAAGAGAGTTAATGAAAGCTTTAGAAAAGTATACAAAACGGAGAATTTGAGCTACAAATTGAGCTATTGCCCATCAAACATTTAGTATGTTAGAATAGTCGTGGTTATCCTATAAAAACACTAGGATAACCACGATTGTTTTGTTGGAGGAAAAATCGTGGGAAATATATTCAGAAAAGCATTCATCAAATCAATCCCAATCATGTGCAGTTATCTCTTCGTCAGCATGGCATACGGAATTATGATGGAGAATGCCGGATTCAAATGGTATTATTCACTGCTGGTCAGCCTGACGGTGTACACGGGGGCGTACCAGTTTGTGCTTGTGACGCTGCTTTCAAGCGGAGCATCCATACTCACCATGGCACTCACTGCATTTCTGATGAACAGCAGGCAGAGTTTCTATGCACTGACATTTGTGGATGAATTCAACCGCATGGGAAAGCGGAAATTATATATGATACATACAATGACTGATGAGACTTATGCCGTGAACTGCACCTTGCCGGACACCGGTAAGGAGAAACAGAGCATCATGTTCTGGGTGGCTTTTTTGTCGAGGTGTTACTGGATGATCGGTGCGGTTGCTGGGGGAATCCTGGGGCAGATCATTCCATTTGATATGACGGGGATTGATTTCTGTATGACGGCGCTGTTTGTCATCATATTTATCGATCAGTGGGAGAAGGCGGAAAGTCATATCCCGGCGATTGCGGGAATTGTGATAGCGGTTGTATGTCTGCTAGTTGTTGGACCGCAGTATTTCCTTCTGCCGTCACTCATCATAGCGTCAGCGGTGCTTGTGGTGTGGAATACGAGGAGAAAATGAGACAGCATTATTCACGGTGTATTCACAGAAGCTTTTTTTATCAGATCTGTCACATAAGCGGTCGGAACGATACGAATAATAATAGAAGAGCAATTATAAAAAACAGGATATGATATATAGAAAGAACAGGAAACTATTATGAATACAAGATACATATTAATAGGAATTGCGGTGTCGGCAGTTGTGACATTTGCACTGAGGGCACTTCCATTTGTCATATTTAATGGAAAAAGACAGATGCCGGAGATGCTGGTGAAACTTGGAAGGGTGCTTCCGGCGACCATCATGGCGGTGCTCATAGTGTACTGCCTGAAGGGGGCTGTGTCGGCTCCAGTGGCAACTGGAATACCGAGTCTTGTCGGCGTGCTGGTGACAGGCGGAACGTACAAATGGAAGCACAATACGCTGTTAAGTATTCTGCTGGGGACTGCGAGTTATATGATTATGCTGCGCATAATGTAGATAATCATTTTTGGTTGATTGTTTTTAGCAGTAATCTCTGCAATCGGATTGCGGATAATTTGTACGCAGAATCCCACTATTGAATGAACGTGCATAATTTGTTAGAATAGCTGTGTGTTTATCGACTTAAGCACATATTATAATATGAAGATATCATCGCGGCAGATTTTGTCTGGGCAGGTGATATTGGGATATATTATTAGAAAGGATCTGAATAAGTAATGGATAGATCAGATAAACAGAGAATTGAGGGAATCGTGCAGAGGATATTGGATGATTTCGGCGATGACAGAGCCATCAACAAGACGGATCTGTGCAACGAGCCGGATAAGACAGCCATTATCGATGTGATCGACAAACTCATGAAGATTCTGTATCCGGGTTATTACAGCGACAAGCTGTATAAGATATACAGCTTGAAGAATAACATGTCTGTTATCATAGAGGATGTAATATTCCATCTGAAGAAACAGATCATGATAGTTCTCAGGTATTGCAAAAAGTTTCCTGAGCTCACAGATGCTGAGCTTGAGGATAAGGCGATGGATATAACATATGAATTCATGGATAAGATACCTCAGATAAGAGACTATCTTGAGACTGATATCCAGGCGGCATTTGACGGAGATCCTGCTGCGGGCAGCAAGGATGAGGTCATACTTTCATACCCTGGACTGTATGCCATATCTGTATACCGTATGGCACATGAGCTTTGTCTGCTGGATGTGCCGATGATACCAAGGATCATGACTGAGCACGCCCACAGCGTGACCGGAATAGATATTCATCCGGGGGCCACCATAGGAAAGTATTTCTTTATTGACCATGGTACTGGAATCGTTATCGGCGAGACGACTGTTATCGGCGAGCATGTGAAGATATATCAGGGCGTGACACTTGGAGGACTCTCTACACAGGGAGGTCAGAAACTCAAGGGAGCCAAGAGGCATCCAACCATCGGTGACAATGTAACCATCTATTCAGGCGCGTCCATCCTTGGAGGAGAGACTATCATCGAGGACAACGTTGTTGTGGGTGGTAATACATTTATCACCAACTCAGTAGAGAAGGATACAAGGGTTACTGCCAAGAAGCAGGAGCTTCAGTATAAAAATAATTAGAGGACATACAAATGAGAGACATACGAAAGATAGCGGTTCTGACCAGCGGAGGAGATGCTCCGGGCATGAATTCAGCTGTGAGGGCTGTGGTTGTATCAGCCATCAACAGTGGAATAGAGATAGTCGGTGTGATGCGTGGTTACGAGGGACTTATTGACTGGGAGACACAGCCGCTTGGCCTGGCGGACGTCAGGAACATAAACAATCAGGGTGGAACGATACTTTTCACCAGCAGAAGCGAGCGATTCCTACAGAAAAAATACCGCGAGCAGGCGGCAAAGAATCTGCGAGATCACGATGTAGATGCGCTTGTTGCCATCGGTGGGGATGGAACACTCCGTGGAGCCATAGCATTTCAGCATGAGGGTATCAATACCATCTGCATCCCTGGAACAATAGACAGAGATGTTGCATGTTCTGAGTATACGCTGGGATTTGACACAGCGGCGAATACAGCCATGGAGGCCATTGACAGGATAAGAGATTCATCGGTTTCCCACGGACGATGCAGCGTCGTGGAGGTCATGGGACGAAAGAGAGGCTATATAGCGCTCTGGGCAGGCATGGCGACATCAGCTGATGCCATCATAATTCCTGAAAAATGGGATGGTGACTATGACAGTATCATAGATACGATAAAGGCAAAGCATGCTGACGGAAGAAACAGCTATCTGGTGGTTGTGGCCGAGGGTGTTACAGATGCTCCAGAGCTTGCACAGATGATTCTTGATAAGACTGGTATAGAGTCGAGGGTATCGGTGCTTGGCTATATACAGAGAGGCGGACAGCCAACGGCAAAGGACAGGATGTATGGCTCACTCATGGGTGCGTATGCCGTTGATGTACTCAAGAAGGACAAGGCAAATCGTATGATAGCTATCAAGAACGATATACTTATAGACTATGATATAAAAGAGGCAATTGATATACAGAACAATCAGATCGATTCCTTCCAGTATGAGCTGAGTAAGCTGCTGGCCGAGTAATCGGTGAGGCTGGCAGTGGGTAAAAAATAAGCTGACTGATTATAAAAAGATATATAAATGACAGGTATAAAAGATACAATATAAAGGAGAAGGTTATGAAACAGGTAATATTAACAGGCGACCGTCCTACGGGCCGTCTTCATGTGGGACATTATGTAGGATCACTTAAGAGAAGAGTCGATCTTCAGAATTCAGGAAAGTATGATGAGATTTACATCATGGTGGCTGATGCGCAGGCGCTTACAGACAACGCAGAGCATCCTGAGAAGGTCAGACAGAATATTATGCAGGTTGCTTTGGATTATCTTGCCTGTGGCATAGATCCTGAGAAGTCTACTATATTCATCCAGTCAATGGTACCAGAGCTCACAGAGCTCACATTCTACTATATGAACCTTGTAACAGTGGCAAGAGTCCAGAGAAATCCTACCGTTAAGGCAGAGATCAAGATGAGAAACTTCGAGGCAAGTATCCCTGTTGGATTCTTCTGTTATCCTATCAGCCAGGCTGCAGATATCACAGCATTCAAGGCCACAGAGGTTCCTGTTGGAGAGGATCAGATGCCTATGATCGAGCAGTGTAAGGAGATCGTTCACAAGTTCAATTCGGTATACGGTGAGACACTTGTTGATCCAAAGATCGTTCTTCCTGACAATGAGGCATGTCTCAGACTTCCAGGTACAGATGGTAAGGCCAAGATGAGTAAGTCACTTGGAAACTGTATCTACCTGTCAGAGGATCCTGCAGATATCAAGAAGAAGGTTATGTCCATGTACACAGATCCAAACCACATCCGTGTAGAGGATCCTGGTCAGATCGAGGGCAATTCAGTATTTACATATCTTGATGCATTCAGCAAGCCAGAGTACTTTGAGGAGTTCCTTCCAGACTATAGTGGTATGGATGAGCTCAAGGAGCACTACACCAGAGGCGGTCTCGGCGATGTAAAGGTCAAGAAGTTCCTGAACAATGTTCTTCAGGCTGAGCTTGCGCCTATCAGAGAGCGCCGTCAGATGTGGGAGAAGAGACCACAGGATGTATACGACATCTTAAAGAGTGGCAGCGAGGTTGCCAGAGCAAAGGCAGCAGAGACGCTTGCAGATGTGCGCCGTGCTATGAAGATTGACTATTTTGAGAACGACAATCTTTTCAAGTAAGAAATATTATAACTTTTAGCATGATTACATGTGCAAAAAGGATAAAATTCTCGCCAAATGTCCTGAAAAGTGATATTTGGGACAAAGCAAGGGAATTTTATCCTTTTTTCATGCAAATAATCATTTTAGAGATATTTTTGTGCTAATGACGAGCAAATTATCTCAAAATAAGAAAATCCTAGGGAGATGACATATCACCCGAATGTGGAGTTAAATAACGCTGTCAATCACATATTATATCCTCACAACCACAGCTTCATACGGATACAGTCCTGTCAGTGAAATTACACAGTGCAGATGGGCGTAAATTGCAACAGTCAAAAACAGTAATTACCTGAGTCGTTAACTATATAAATAATCCGGATTTCTCCTTGCTGTGCTCCAGCTTGTCAAGAAGCTTTGCGCAAGGCTTGGCGAGCAGCAGTCCGATGACCGCTGAGATCGCAACATATATCAGCAGGGTGGCAAGACATTTGCCGTAGGTGTGCTGATACATTCCGGCGACACATTCCCTAAGGGCGTTCATGCAGTATGAGAACGGCATGAATTTGTACAGGTACTGGTACACTGATGGGAGCACTTCCACAGGGAAGGTTCCACCTGCTCCCGCAACCTGAATGACCATGATGATCACGGCGATGGCCTCACCGATATTGCCAAATGCCACGGTGAGAGAGTAGATCAGGAATGTAAATACAAAGCTCGTCATTATGGCGGCCAGTGCAAATGCTATCGGATGCTTGCACTGTATTCCCACGTAGAACAGATCGCCCATAACGGTTATGATTGTCTGGACCTGTCCGATGACGAAGAAGTTAAGATATCTTCCGAAGAACTTCTGGTAAGGCTTCACGCCCTCAAGCTCTTCATTGTCCTTGACCTTAACGTGTATGAGTGCCACAAGTATGAGAGCACCGACCCACAGTGCCAGAACCGTGTAGAATGGTGCCATGGCTGATCCGTAGTTGGATATCTCGTATACAGCAACTGTGTTCATCTGTACCGGTGATGAGATGAAATTCACTATCACCTGTGGATTGTCCTTGATGGCATTTATGAAATCCTGGTAGCTGCTGTTAGACGTGATCGTCTGTATGTCGGCCTTGATCTTGTCTATGCTTTCTTTGAGATCCTTCAGACATTTGATCGTTCCCGCGATGTCTGAGGTTCCGTCCTTCAGAATGTCCTGATACTCGGTCAGGAACTTGCTGATATCGTTGAAGTTTCCCGGAACATTTGCCAGCACGGTCTGTGCCTGCGCCAGAGATGACTGGATATTCTCTAACGAAGATTTCAGTTCAGGCGAAAGTTCGTTATTTATGAGATCCTTCACTGAAGCAATGTCATTTGTACACTTCTTTATGTCGGACGATACCGCTTTTTTCAGTGATGCAAATTCTTCGTCCGACAGGCTTGTGTCGGATACAAGCTTTGCTAAGTCTTCGTTCAGATTTTCAAACTGAAGTTTGGCATCCGATACTATAGGTGACTGGGCTTCGATCAATCGGTTTATGGTGTCCAGAACATTGGTGCCAAGGGAACCATTGAGGTCAGTTTCGATTGACACTGATCCGATATCGTGGGTTCTTGAGAGGCTGTCCACGGTTTTACCAAGCTCTGTAAGTCTGTCAGAGATCATGTCGAGACCTGTGTTCAGCAGTGATATCGAGGTGTCTGCAACGTCGCTGCTTATGCCTGCGCTGTCACTCAGATTGCCAAGACTGCTTGAGCCGCTCTGTGCCATGCTGTCTATGCTTGGAAACAGAAGCTGAGTGGTATCGATGGCATCTGATGCAGACTCTGTGAGCAGTGAAAATGTATTCAGCATATAGACGTAATTGTCCAGCGTGGATGAGATCTGTTCCAGTTTGCTCTCAAGACCGGCAACGAGGTCTGAACCGTCTATGTTATTTCCGGAAATGAAATCTCCGGCATTTGCAAATACCTCGGTCAGCGTGCTTATGATCTTTGTGTTTATCTCGTTTTGGACGGTCGTCTTGACCTTGCCGGTTATCTTGGTGGCAATGGCGTTCTTCTTGCTGTTCTCGTAGTATTCGATATTTGGATTGATGATGTTGCCATTTAGTATGCTGAGCATGTTCGCCGTGAAGTCCTTTGGTATGATTATTCCGGCATAACATTCCCCGCTGGCGATGAGTTCAAGTGCCTCATCTTTATTATCGGCAAATGTCCAGTCGATAGTGTTGTTGTTTTCAAGACTTTCGATCACCATGTCTCCGATGGTCAGATTTATTCCGCTCATTTCGATTCCATCATCCTCAGAGTAGACGGAGATCTTCATGAGTGAGGTGGCGGACTCTCCATACGGATCCCAGTTTGACAGGATGTTGAACCACGCATACAGGGAAGGGATTATGCACAGACCCATGACTATGGACAGTGCGACAACATTTGTGGTGATTCTGCGCAGATCAGATATGTATACACGCCAAATGTTTTTCATGATAATTCCTCCTTGTCAGCTTCTGTGTTTTCTGTGGCTTCATCCTGTTCATCCGTCTGAACCGAGTCGCCATGTTCATCTGTCTGAACTGTCTCGTTTTGCTCATCAGACTGCACAGACACACTCTGATCATTCTGCACAGCCTCAGCCATCTCAGCCACCTTGTCCTGCACGGCGGTGATCTGTGTCTGAATGTCTGTTTTTACATTTGTTATTATGTCGTCCAGCTTCTTCTTCGGTGCAGCGACTTTTGTATATATGCTGTTGATGTCGATGAGACCGTCAATATTATCTTCCGTATCCTGAAGCGAGTTAACCATCTCCTGTACCTTGTAATCCGAGTATTCCACATGTATCAGATACGCCGCGATTATGAACAGGCTGGCAATCCACAGAACAAGAAATATGATCTTGGAGCTGCCGGTCAGAAAGAGCAGGATAAGGAAGCATGCGGGAACAGTGAATATACACTTAATACCCGCCTTCAGCTTTTTTACATTTGCTGCATGGGCATTGTCTCTGAATGCAAGCACCTGGGACTTTATGTCAGATGGCTCGGTGCTGGTTGTATTTGAATTTGTATCTTCGTTCATGGGTGTTCCTCCTTATTTGCATTACATCATATCCGTATCTTCCATACGTTTCTCGATGAAGTGCATGATATGGATAAATGGTTTTCTGATTATAAGTCCTATGACCAGTGCAACCACAATGAAAATTGACAATTCAAGCAGATATTTGAACAGGTCTGCGTGATACATTCCGCCAATACATTCACGCATTGCATTTATCGCATATGGGAATGGGAAGAATATGTACACCTGTCTGAAGAAGTTCGGAAGAGCCTCTATAGGGTAGGTTCCACCGCTCCCCGCTATCTGCAGCACCATGATCACAACAGCGAGGGCCTTGCCTATGTCGCCAAATGATATGGTGAGTGAATATATCAATATTGAAAATGTCAGCCCTGTGAGTGCCGCAGTTGCCCAGAATGCAAATGGGTGCAGACACTGTATCTTCAGCAGGAACAGATCTCCAAGCACTATGACCAGAACCTGAAGCTGAGACAGCAGGAAGAAAATAAGGTATCTTCCAAAGAACAACTGGTGTGGTCTGGCATCCTTCAGATAGTCCGCATCCTTCACATGCACCTTCATGAGGGAGACGAGAATTGTCATTCCGACCCAGATGGCAAGCACTGAGTAAAATGGTGCCATGGACGAGCCGTAGTTGGCAATGCTGTAGTAGTAATGTTCCTCGACAGCAACAGGCTTTGACAGGAATGACGCCAGCGCCTCTGAGTCTCCGTTGAGGAAGGCGATGATCATGTCGGTCACCTCGCTGTCGGCGGCCTTGTTGATCTCGTCTGTGGCGGTCTGGATCTTGTCACGTATACCACTTATGAGATCGGAGAGGTCTGTGAGACTGGTGTTCATTGATGCAATAGTCACCTTATAATTGTCAAATACAGAGCTTGCACTGCTGATGGTAGAATTCAGGGTATTTAACAGATCCTGAGCGTTTTTCAGTGCATTTTTGATGTTCAGGATAATGTTGTCCATGTCAGGAATGACCTGGCTGGTAAATGTGTCATCTATGTCTGAGACAGAGTCGATGATCTGGTCGAGCTTATCTGATACGGCATTTTCTGCATTTGTGATCGCAGATATATCCAGACTATCGATGGTGTCAGCGGTGAGAGAGGAAATCTTCTTAACCTCTGTTTTCAGCTTGTCAAGCTTGTTGAGTGCATCTGAAACCTCATTCGTGTTGCTTATGTCAAGAGATTTGATATATTCGTCGACTGCATCGATCTTTTGCTGAAGTTTGTCTGCATCTGCCTTGATATTCTCAAGATCGGCAGATATGTTCTCTGCATCATCCTTCATATGGATAAGCTTTGCAGAGCTTTTCAGATTCTGTATGTCCTGCGCGATGCTGTCAATCTGATCCTGAAGAGAATTCCTGACAGTGTAGTAGGTTGAGCCCACTGAGTCTATATCGGACATGCTTGAATCAATGGCGGAACCCGCATCGGACAGAAGCTTGCTGCTCCTGTCAGTTGCGTCCTTGAGCTTTGTGCTGGTCTTGAGTTTGTTATTTGCCTTGATTATGGAATCTATGGTTTTCTGGTATCCGGCGAGATTGTCATCGACGGTCTTGAGTGCTGTGATGAAATCCGTTCCCTTGAGATCCTTCGACAGATCTGTGTCGGAGTCGTCAATGGCAGTGATAAGCTTCTGTGATATCGCCTTGACGTAGGTCTCGTTGATGCTTGTCTTGAGCGTTGAGACTGCAGTGTCGGTTATCTTAGGTGCCACGGCATTTTTCTTCTCATTTTCATAGTAGGTGAAGCTTGGATTTACGAAGTTGTCCGTCAGGGCATTGAACATGTTGTAGGAGAAATCCTCATCAATGATGACGGCGGCATAGTAGGTGCCTGATTTCACACCGCCGATGGCGGACTTTTCAGATCCCGGAAATACCCAGCCGATACTGGTCTGGCTTTTCAGCTTATCGGCCACTGACTGGCCCATGTTCATCTCGTTGCCGTCCGCATCTGTGTAGCCCTTGTCCAGGTTGACGACGGCGATATTGATATTGCCGGTATTGGCATATGGATCCCAGTTTGCAAATATGTTGAACCATGCATACAGCGCAGGCAGTATGCACAGTCCAACGGCGAGAACTATTGTGAGTATACTTTTTTTGATACCGATCAGGTCGTTTTTGAATATTTTCAGTATTGTTTTCATTTTTATGTAATTCCTATTTATATAGTAAATGCATCAGCGAGGACTGATGTACATGAGAAAGTCCCCGCTGATGATCGTTCATTATTCTACAGGTCTTTGAAATGGAACTGCTTCTTTCCGGTTGCGTAGTCATCAACTATCTGTCCATGTCCGTAAAGCTTGTATTTGTAAGTTACAAGTCCCTCAAGTCCTACAGGGCCTCTTGCATGGATCTTGCTTGTGCTGATTCCGACCTCTGCGCCGAAACCGTATCTGAAGCCATCGGCAAATCTTGTGGAGCAGTTCTGGTATACTCCCGCCGAGTCGACAAGCTGCATGAAGAGGTCGGCAGTGTCGGCATTTTCAGTCACGATACAGTCAGTATGGTGTGAACCGAAGTGGTTGATGTGTGAGATAGCCTCCTGGACATTGTTCACGATCTTGACTGAGAGTACTAGGTCAAGATACTCTGTATTGAAATCGTCGTCTCCCATGATCTCAAAAACGTTCTGGCTGTCAGTTGCGGCATTCGTATGTGAACCATTGGCCTGACCGTCAGCTGTGTATGCCCGTTTGATGATCTCCGCTGCCTCTGCGGTTCCGCGTAGCTTTACACCATTCTCCCTGAGAGCTTTAGCCATGACTGGAAGCATTTCATTTGCCACATCCCTGTGGATGAGAAGTGTCTCCGTTGCGTTGCAGGCAGCGGTGTACTGTGTTTTTGCATCTATGATGATAGGGATAGCCTTCTCTATATCTGCATCCTTGTCTATGTATGTGTGGCAGATTCCGTCTGCGTGTCCCATGACAGGAATCTTGGTGTTGTTCATTATATACTGCACAAATGCATTTGAGCCTCTAGGTATGAGCAGGTCAACGGACTTGTTGCATGACAGAAGCTCATCGATCTCGTTGTGCTGGCTTGCCTGGAGCATGCAGCCCTCTGGTGCTCCGTTTGCAACGGCTGTGCTGTAGATCACATCGAAGAGAGCCTTGTTGGTGTTGGCAGTTTCCTTGCCACCCTTGAGTACTGCGCAGTTGCCGCTCTTGATGCACAGAGAAGATATCTGCACAAGTGCGTCTGGCCGTGCTTCGAATATAATACCGATGACACCGATCGGGCAGGAGACTCTCTGAAGGACCAGCCCCTCGTCAAGCTCTCTCTTGAGCTGGATCTGTCCAACCGGATCAGGGAGCTTTATGAGCTCATCGATTCCATTTGTCACGTCAGCGAGCTTGTGCTCGTCGAACTTCAGTCTCTTCTTGACTGATGCTGCGATCCCGTTCTCCTCGGCAGCAGCCATGTCCTTTGCATTTGCCGCAAATATCTCATCCTTATGTGCGATGAGTGCGTCCTTTACATGTACTAGTATATTGTTTCTTGTATCTTCTGAAAGTGCAGCCATTTTGTAGCTGTCAGCCTTCATGATGCTTGTAGCTTCCTGCATGTTCATAATATTGTTCTCCTTTATAATCCGGTATGTCATGTGCATTTATTCTGTCGTGGCATATGAGCATATAATCCATTAAATATTACCACAAGTTTGGGGAGATGACCACAGGGAAGAAGATAAAAAGAGGCCATCGCATAATATGAGCAACCCACATGGAAAATGAAATCTCCGTTGTGTATGATTGCCATATTATGTGATGACCTTTTTATATGGTTATTGAGTTGTTATATATTGCTCCAAATTAGCAGCTTATCACAACAAAGCTCTGTGCCGGAAGAGTGATAACTCCGTCAGCGATACCTGGCTGTGTGCCGTTTATTGCTATAGAATAGATAACCTTTGCGTCACCAGTCAGCTCAGCAAGCTTCCTTGACTGGGTGTCTGTATTCTTAGGGTTCACTGCAAGGAGTAGATTTCCTCTCTTGTATACCAGTGGCTTTCTGCTGATGATCTCAAGGTTGCTCTTGTCCAGCAGATCGGCCTGTGAATGTCTGAGGGAAGTGAGGGCTTTCACTGTATTGAGCAGTGAGTTCTGGTCTGCCTCGGAAGCCTCGACATTTGCGGCATTTTCTGCAGGATCAACCGGCAGATAGAGCTTGTCGGCAGGCGCTGATGAGAAGCCCATGTTGTCACCGCTTGTCCACTGCATAGGAGTTCTTGAGCCGGTTCTTGTAAATCCGCCCTCCTTGCTTGCCATGCTTCTGAATTTCATAGCAATCTCATCGCCGTAGTAGATGAATGGATTGCCGGGCATGGTCATGAAGAATGCATAGGCAAGCTTTAACTCATCCTCAGAGAGCCCGTAGCTGATACGTGTAGTGTCGTGATTTCCTGTGATGAGGGCTATAGCACCCTTGTACTTTATCTGCTCGTATCTTCCCATGTATTCATCAATGAAGTGGTCGCAGGTTCCCTTGCTGTCAGCCTTGAAGAAGCTGTTGTTCTCCATGCTGTCGTCAAGAGACTCAGGAAGAGATGCAAATGCATTCAGGTGAGCTTCGTAATCTCTTACCAGAGAGTTATATCCGTTGCCCATCCAGTCGAGATAGAAGTCCATGTCGAAGCCGGCCTTGATTGACTGTTCAGCCTTTCCCCACTCAGATACAAATGCTGACTCAGGGTACTCAGCGTGTATATCGCCGAGAATGTCCTGCCATACGGCAACTGTTCCGCTCTTGTTCGCATCATCATGCTTTACAAGTGAATCTGCCATATCTACACGGAAGCCGTCACAGCCCTTGTCGAGCCAGAAGCGGCATACGTCCTTCATAGCCTCTCTGGTTGCGATACATGCAGGATCGTACATGCTCTTGTGCCACTTTTCTGTTGGATTAAGCACTCCATAGTTGAGAGCCGGCTGGCACTTGAAGAAGTTGACGATGTAGGCACCGTTTCTTGGTGATTCTCCTGCGATGTAGTTGAGACCTGCACCGCCACAGAGCCATCCGTCAGTCCACATATATCTATCTGAGTATTCATTTTGCTCAGCTTTTTTGCTCTCGGTAAACCATGTATGCTCCTCAGATGTGTGGCCTGGAACCAGGTCGAGGAGAATGTGCATGTCCCTCTTGTGAGCCTCAGCGAAGAGGTTCTCTATGTCCTCCATTGTTCCGTATCTCTCGGCAACCTTCTTGTAATCCCTTACATCGTAGCCTGCATCGGAAAATGGTGAATCAAAGCAAGGATTCATCCAGATAGCGTTGCATCCAAGAGACTTGATATAGTCAAGCTTTGCAGTGATTCCGTTGAAATCACCGATACCGTCGCCGTTGGTATCGTAGAAACTCTGTGGGTATATCTCATAAAAAATTGCATCTTTAAGCCATGTAGCCATAATAAATGTCCTCCTTATAAAAATGCAGCATGCGCATATAAATGCACTTCGCGCGGCGCATGCGTTACTATTCGTTCCTCCATAATATGAGCAGCGCACTTGCAGCTATGCGCTGGTGGTTTAAGGTATAAGGTATAAGGTACTGCAAACCCACACAGAAATCTGCCTCAAAATACGGAGAACGATCTTATTAGTATTAAGAACATTCTACTCATTATAATAAAATATAATATGGAAAAATGTAATCCTTTATATGTAAATTAATAGATTTATTTTGCAGGAAAATATACTTGTTGAAAACGCACAGCAAACATAAAAATATCTGTATTTTATCTGGTTCAAATATGTGATAAAATTTGCTTTAAACTGTAAAAGTTTAAACACACAAATGCAATGATATATGTTACAATCACAAGGTATGTGTCAGCATAAATGAAAAAATAATACAGAATGTAACAGCTTGAAGTAAACATCTGACGCAAATAATACTGATATCTGTGAAAGGAAAAGTGTATGAGTAAAGAAAATAACAACGGCGACAGAGAAAAGTTCGCCTCCAGACTTGGGTTCATCCTCGTGTCGGCGGGATGTGCTATTGGCCTTGGAAATGTATGGAAGTTCCCGTATATATGCGGGCAGAATGGCGGAGCGATATTTATCGTGATATATCTGCTGTGTCTGTTGCTTCTGGGATATCCTATCCTTACCTGTGAGTTTGCGATAGGCAGAGGGAGTGGCAAGAGCGTTGGTTCAGCGCTTAAGGAGCTTGCGCCGAAGGGCGGCAACTGGCATAAATTCAGCTGGTATGCCTATGCCGGCAACTATCTGCTGATGATGTTTTATACTATGGTAGCGGGCTGGATGGTATACTATGTGTACGTCATGGGATCAGGACAGCTTCATGGTGGGTCAGTAGAAGCAATAGAAGACAAATTTACAGGGATGCTTGCATCACCGGGACTTATGGTCGCGATCACACTTGCGGTCATCGTGTGTTGTATAGGTATATGTTCACTGGGACTTCAGAACGGAGTGGAGAGGGTGACAAAGATCATGATGTTTGCACTTATAGTTCTGATGATAGTCATGGCAGTGAATTCGCTCATGCTCTCGGGCAACGAAGAAGGACTTAAGTTCTATCTTGTTCCAAGTATCGAGCGTGCAAATGCCAGAGGCTGGGGCAATGTACTATTTGACGCCATGACCCAGGCGTTCTTTACACTCAGTGTAGGTATGGGATCCATGGAGATATTCGGAAGCTATATAGGCAAGGAGAGAAAATTGTCCGGTGAGGCGAAGAGCGTTATGTATCTTGATACATTTGTGGCACTCATGGCCGGAGTCATCATATTGCCAGCATGCTTTGCGTACGGGATCAGCCCGGACAAGGGACCATCACTTCTGTTTATGACCCTGCCGAATGTGTTCAACCACATGCCGGGAGGAAGAGTGTGGGGAATTCTGTTCTTCATATTCATGTCATTTGCGGCGCTTTCCACGGTTATCGCGGTGTTTGAGAATATCATATCGATAAGTATAGATATGTTTGGATGGAAGAGAAAGAAGTCACTTATTATAAATCTGATCGGGATATCAGTGCTCTCCCTGCCGGCTGTGCTTGGATTCAATGTGCTCTCAGGAATCACTCCGATGGGAGCGGGTACAAATATCATGGATCTGGAAGATTTTCTCGTATCGGGAAATATCCTCCCACTCGGATCATTACTTTTTGTCCTGTTCTGTACAAGAAAGAATGGATGGGGATTTGAAAACTTTGTCGCTGAGGCAGACACCGGTATCGGTAAGCCGTTCCCGCAGTTCCTAAGAAAATACATGTCATACGTGCTGCCGCTTATAATCGTGGTTATCTATTTCAAGGGATACTACGACACATTTGCCCCGAAGGGACCAAAACTGCTGTGTATCTGGATGGGAGTTGCAGCATTGTTTGTTCTTTTCATAGGCTATCTGGCGTTTGGACATGGACGGGAGAGCAGGACAGATAAAAAAGAGTGAAAATTTCAGTGAATTTAACACGGACTTATTGTCTTTTGAAGCAAAACATGATATTATATAAGTACCAACAGTAAGTCCTTCGATAGTGCGTTTATCTATGTAAGTGTTCTGTGTGAGCATCGCTCGGAGGCAATTGGTATTTTAAATATTTCAAAAAAGGGATTGAAACCGCGATATGGGTCGCAAGGTTCAATCCCTTTTTGATTATGTCAGCTCATAAACACCCTTAAGTATCCCCAGTTCCCTCATAAGCTCCAGCTCATCAGTATAGTGTCCGGTCTGCAAGTGAGAATAGAACAGATTAGAAAATACATCCGCTATCTGAACAAATTTGTTGCAGGCCGAGTCAAAGTAGCTCACTGAGAAATTACCTGCGACCTGACCTGACAGTGAAAGCTCAGTGTTCAGATAATTTTCAAGGAATGATTTGTTCTCCACCCGCTCATTCCTCTCGTCAAGCTGCAGAAAGCAGTCCTCGTCAGGAAGATATCCATTCTGTATGAAGTAGAGCAGGGCAGATTTGATGGAGAAGTTGAATGTCCTGGAGATGTTGTCGAAAAAGCGGTTCGGCAGATTTTCATTCTTCATCATGATATAGTACACGTCAAAGTGATGCTTCCTGGAGAAGTAATCCACAAATATGTGCTTCATGTCTCTGTCAAACTGTGCACCTTTTAGTTCACGGAATTTGCCGTCCCGAAACATTCTCCCGCCGTGCTTGGTGATCTTGCCGGTCATGTCATCGACCTTATCACTGTCCAGATCAAGAAGCATCTCATAGTTGGAAGAAATAAATCTCTTGTAAGCACGCTCAAGGGCGACGGGATCGAGGACATGGATCATAGACACCACGAAATACTGATCGTTTGTGGCATATTTATTGATAGAACCTGATTCGTCTATGTAAATGTTCACGATTCCTGCCCCCTTATATAATCGAATTCTTCGCCATGTCTAAGTGTTAATCCACTGATACAAGCTCTATCTTGAAGTTGAGCTCTTTGCCGGCCATCTCATGGTTTGCATCAAATGTGATGGATTCGTCATCTTTTTCAATGACCTTTACAAGGAACTGCTGTCCCATGGAATTGGCAAGGTATACCTGATTGCCGACCTCAAGATTCTCAGCGCCAGGCATATCTGCAAGAGGAGCCTTGATGATGGCCTCCGGGTCAGGCATTCCGTATGCGTCCTCAGGACGAAGATGTACATCGATGATATCGCCAACGTTCATGCCCTCAACTGCCTGATCAAATCCCGGAATCATCTGTCCTGCACCGCAAACGAACTCGATAGGCTCGCCTCTGTCATATGAAGAATCGAACTTTGTTCCGTCGTTGAATGTTCCTGTGTAGTGAACCTTACAGGTTCTTCCTGTGTTACTCATAAAAATTTGTCCTCCAATTGGGTAATATGTCATTAATTGTAACATGAAATAGAGGGAATGGATATAGGAAAAATTATGGCGTTCCGACCTCGATAAGATTGCCGTCAGGATCATAGAATCTGATGACTTTTTGTCCCCATGAATGAGTCATGAGACGATTGACATATTCAATGTTGTATGGCGACTCATCAAGTTTTTGTGCAAACTCCTCGATATTATTTTCTTCAAAATATAACTCCGAAGCATTGTTATGTGGAATTACAAGATTTTCAATGAATTCAGCCCAAATAGTTGCATCCTGAAGGACCAGCCCTCCCGTCAGGATCACATTTCCCTCGTTGTCCAAGATAACCTCAAGCCCGAAGATATCTTTGTAAAATTTTTTTGATCGTTCAATGTCATTTACGACGATTAGTACATTTTTTAATTGCATAGCGGTTTTCCCCCAAGTGTATAATATAAGTTGGTTTCTAGTGTTTAGTTTACCAAATGATTTGCAAACAGTCTACATAATATATGGTAAAATTAGAAAAAACTATTTATTGATTGCAGCGGCAGCGTATTGTGCAGTCGGCGAGGATAGAGTAAACTGAAACCAGTTTAGAATGAATGGAGATAAATTATGTTGAAATTAGGATGTCATGTGGGTATGTCGGGCAAGGAGATGATGCTAGGCTCAGTGAAGGATGCTGTGGCATTTGGCGCAAATACATTTATGCTCTACACAGGCGCACCACAGAATACGAGACGCAAAGATATATCGGAGCTTAGGATACAGGAGGCACATGAACTCATGGTTCAGAACGGCATAGAGGAGTTCGTGGTCCATGCGCCGTATATAATCAACCTTGCAAATACTGTGAATCCTGCAATCTATGAGATTGCAGTGGAATTTCTTGCAAAGGAGATTGACAGGGCGACAGCGATGGGATCACAGACCATAGTCCTTCATTCGGGCTCACATGTGGGAGAGGGCGTGGACAAGGGAATTGCAAGCATAGTAAAGGGTCTGAATGAAGTCCTGACCGCAGACACCGCATGCCACATAGCTCTGGAGACCATGGCGGGAAAGGGCAGTGAGATTGGAAGAAACTTTGAGGAGCTTGCGCGAATCTATGATGGAGTGAGTCATAATGACAAGCTTCGTGTGTGCTTTGACACTTGTCACACCAGCGATGCGGGCTACGACATCATACATGATTTCGATGGAGTCGTGGAGAAGTTCGACAGACTCATCGGCAGAGATCAGATAGCCGTGTTTCACATGAACGACAGCAAGAACGAGCCGGGAGCGGCTAAGGACAGACACGAGAACTTTGGGTTTGGCAAGATAGGTTTTGAACCGCTCATGTACATCATGAACCACCCAGACTTCATGGAAGTCCCAAAGATCCTGGAATCCCCATACATCAAAGACCCGGAAAACAGCAAGAAAAGCTACGAGCCGTTCAAACGGGAGATAGCAATGATCCGAAATGGAAAATTCGATCCGAAGATGAGGGAGAAAGTGGTGGAAGATAACAGATAAAAAGGAGTTCTACTTAGTAGAACTCCCTGAATGTTTTATTTCGGCATCTCTGCCTATCCGAGTTTTGGTAAACAAACAACCCTTATGAAGCTCAGCCATGCACTGTTTCCCGGAACATCACACGCATCATCACTTTACAGCCTGCTACGACTATTAAGTTTACGTCAGTCTGATAGGCAACTCCTGTCACCTGCATAACAGCGCTTTCGCCCTGTTTCTACTATTCATTATAAGCTGAGCCGCAAGAAAGGCAATAAACCTGTGGTTTATCATTGCATATCTAATGTTCAGTCAAAACACAGGTAATTGGTCTGCTCCGTCTACAAACTATATTAAAGGCTGGTCACTATATCTGTAATCCCATCGGTAGTGAAGACTGCCAAGCTTCAGGATTTTCCTGCTGAGCTGAAGACCGCAACGCTCTTATCGCGGTCGTAAGCGAGTGCAAATGGAAAATTCTGAAGCGACAGCAGTCGAACGTGATGGGATTACAGATATAGTGACCAGCCTTTTCAATACCTGTAAACGGAGCAGATTAATTACCGTTCGTTTATCATTTCTCCGGATGCTCTGTCAGCCAGTGCTCGATGACCTGCGCATCAGAGTGACACTGCACAAAAGTTCCGTTGATTCTCTGGGTACTCTCAATACCCTTTCCAGTCGTGATGACAAGCTCGCCAGGCTGAGCCTCATCGAGGGCTCTTGTGAGAGCCTGCTCCCTGTCAACGATTATATAGCAAGGCTTTGTGATGTACTGCTTGATCTCCTTGCAGATCTCCTCACAGGACTCAAAGCCCGGATCCTCCATGGTGAGAACAACCTTGTCGGCATACTGCTCAGCAAGTCTTCCCATATCCTCACGGCGCTTCTTGTAACGCTCACCGCCACAGCCGAATACAACGGTTATAGACTTTGGCTTCATGGTCTTTTTAACCATCTCATACAGTCTGTACATGCTTATATAGTTGTGTGCGTAGTCGATCATAAATGTGCGATCCTTCCAGTGATATACCTGTAGTCTTCCCGGAACATATACATCTCTGATGCTACTTCTGATCTGATCATTTGGAATGCCGATGAGAAGAGAGGAGATGATGGCGGCAACAATATTTTCAACATTGTAATCACCGATCAGGTTGGTGTTGTATGCTCTGTTCTCTCCTCCGTATATAAGCTCAAAGTAGCTGTTATGGTCTGTGAGATCTTCATTGTGGATGCTGGCGAAGTCAGTATCCTTTTCAAAGAAATCGTCATCCCTTGACATGAGCTTTTCAATTGATTCCTTGCTTCCGTATACAACAACGTGCTTGTCTCTTACTTCATTATATATAGTCTCAAAATATCTTGTGTCACTGTACAGCACAACGTTGTCGCACTGCTTCAGGAAGGATACCTTGCATCCGAGATAGTCCTCCATGGAGGCGTGCTCTGTCGGGCTGATGTGATCGTAGTCGATATTGGTAAATACTCCGACCTTGTAGTGCTCTCCGTAGATACGGTTCATCTTCATGGCCTGGGAAGAAACTTCCATTATACAGTGTGTACAGCCTTCATCTACAGCCATGTCGAAGTATGTCTGGAGTTCAATAGGCTCAGGTGTGGTGAGAGTGGTCTCAAAAACCTTTGTTCCAACATCAATCTCATGGGTTGAGAATGCTGAGCATCTGTTGTCGGTGTATTTGTCCAGTATATCCTTCATGACAAATGTAACTGTGGTCTTTCCCTTTGTTCCGGTGATCCCGACCTTGACCATGTTATCGCCTGGATTGCCGAAGAACCATCTGGCAGCAAGAGCCATGGCCTTTCTTATATCATTTACAATAATATAAGGAATGTCCACGTCGTCGTACTTTTGCTGTGACAAATATACGATGGCGCCCTGTGCGATGGCTGATTTCAGGTAATCCTCCTTAAATGAGGCACCCTTGCACACGAAGAATGTACCTGGGACCACATCCTTGGAATTGATGGTTATATGGGAAGGAGTGATGTCTTTGCAATCCTCCGAATATTCAGTTATAAGATCCTGCCTGCTTAAAATATCCAATAAAGCTGTAAATTGTAAATTCTCTTTCATACTTTTCCCCTTGGAATGTGTCTTTTATTGTATTTGTACGGACTATGATCCGTACGACTAAATGTATCACTTATTATGCTTTCTATAAATAATTATGTCAAATAAAAAATACTCAGATCATTAGTTCTGTTCTCTTCATATTTATCTCCATTTGCATACAAATATATCCAAGCTGGTATAACCATGCCTATTATAGCATAACATCAGGTATTATAGCACTTAAATTGTCGAAATGCGAAGCATTTTGACCCGGTATTGATAACTTCTATCATATGCAAAAACTTGTGTTGACAAAGTGCATCTGTTCAATTAAATTGTAGTCGCAATTTAAAAAAGAAAGATGAACTAGTGAAGAGGTTATATGAATATAGTATAGACAGAATACATATTATAAAGAGGTGATGAAATGTCAGAGTTCATAACATTATTTATACCATTTGCCGGAACAACACTGGGATCGGCCATGGTTTTCCTTATGAAAGATAAGATCTCTCCGCTTGTGGAGAAGGCTCTGCTCGGGTTTGCGGCGGGGGTCATGATCGCGGCGTCCATATGGTCACTGCTCATTCCGTCAATAGACATGGCGGAGGCACAGGGCAAGATAGCGTGGCTGCCGGCACTTATCGGATTTGCTCTTGGAATCATATTCCTGCTTGTTCTTGACACGGTGATACCGCACCTTCATCTGGAAAGTGACAAACCGGAGGGCGTCAGGTCAAAGCTTCAGAAGACGACCATGATGATATTTGCAGTCACGCTCCACAATATCCCCGAGGGCATGGCAGTGGGCGTTGTGTACGCCGGCGCAGCCATGGGCAATATGGGCGTGTCCATCACAGGTGCATTTGCACTTTCCATAGGAATCGCTATACAGAACTTCCCGGAGGGCGCAATTGTGTCCATGCCGCTTGTTGGCGAGGGCATGAGCAAGAAGAAGGCATTTCTGTATGGAACGCTGTCCGGAGCTGTGGAGCCGGTCGGAGGTTTCCTCACGGCACTGCTGGCTGTCCAGGTCACACCACTTCTTCCGTATTTCCTTGCATTTGCGGCGGGAGCCATGCTCTATGTGGTCATAGAAGAGCTGATACCTGAGTCTCAGGCGGGCGAGCATACCAATATAGGAACCATCGGTGCGGCGGTGGGCTTCGCTCTTATGATGGTGCTGGATGTGGCACTTGGATAATGACGAAAAATGCTAAATGATAAAATATGAGCAACTACTTATGTTGATTTTAAATATAAGTTAGCTTAAACTAACATCGTAGATCATGTGAGCTCCTGTACCCTCTGTAAACTGCTGAATCGGAGGGACAGCAGGGGTTATACTCGCGCGAAAGAGGAGGTGCCATGTGCCCTGTGGGCACATATCGGAATGCACCGACGAACTGCCGCCGACCGTAAGGGAGGGGGCGATACAAGAAAGAGGAGGTGCCATGTGCCCTGTGGGCACATATCGGAATGCATCGACGAACTGCCGCCGACCGTAAGGGAGGGGGCGATACAAGAAAGGAGAAATATAAAAATGATGAATTATCTTGAGATCGAAAAGGTAATAGGAAGAGAGATCCTTGATTCAAGAGGAAATCCAACAGTTGAGGCGGAGGTGTATCTGGCAGATGGAACAGTAGGCCGTGGTGCGGCGCCAAGTGGAGCTTCCACAGGTGAGTTTGAGGCACTTGAGCTTCGTGATGGAGACAAGTCAAGATACCTCGGCAAGGGTGTTCAGAAAGCAGTAGAGAATATAAATACTACTATAAATGACGTACTTACAGGAATGGATGCGTCTGATATATATGCAGTTGATGCAGCAATGATCAAGGCTGATGGAACAAAGGACAAGTCAAACCTTGGAGCAAATGCTGTCCTTGCAGTTTCAATCGCAGCAGCAAGAGCAGCTTCAATCTCACTTGACATTCCTCTTTATAGATTCCTCGGTGGAATCTCAGGAAACAAGCTTCCAGTTCCAATGATGAACATCGTAAACGGTGGATGTCATGCTCTGTCATCAGGACTTGACGTTCAGGAGTTCATGATCATGCCAGTTGGCGCTCCATCATTCAAGGAGTGTCTGAGATGGTGTGCAGAGGTATTCCACGCACTTGCAGGAATCCTCAAGGAGAGAGGCCTTGCTACATCAGTAGGTGATGAGGGTGGATTTGCCCCGGCACTTAAGTCTGACGAGGAGGCTATCGAGACAATTCTTGAGGCTGTAAAGAAGGCTGGGTATGAGCCAGGTAAGGACTTCAAGATCGCTATGGATGCTGCTTCATCAGAGTGGAAGAGCGAGAAGGGCAAGGGCTGGTACAAGCTTCCAAAGGCTGGAACAGAGTATACAGCAGAGCAGCTCATCGAGCACTGGGCAAAGCTTGTTGAGAAGTATCCTATCATCTCAATTGAGGATGGTCTCGATGAGGAGGATTGGGAAGGATGGCAGAAGCTCACAGCAAGACTTGGCGACAAGGTACAGCTTGTCGGTGATGATCTGTTTGTTACAAATACAGAGAGACTTGCAAAGGGTATCGAGATGGGATGCGCAAACTGTATCCTTATCAAGCTCAACCAGATCGGCTCAGTATCAGAGACACTTGAGGCTATCAAGATGGCTCATAAGGCCGGATACACAGCAATATCATCACACAGATCAGGTGAGACAGCGGATACAACTATCGCAGATCTCGCAGTAGCACTCAACACATGCCAGATCAAGACAGGTGCTCCTTCAAGATCAGAGAGAGTTGCAAAGTACAACCAGCTCCTCAGAATCGAAGAGCAGCTTGGCGACTCAGCTGTATATCCTGGAATCAAAGCTTTCAACGTAAAGCAGTAGGATAATAGCATTAGCCATACGAATGCATCTCCACTGGTGGAATCATCGGCGGAGGTGCTTTTTTTATACTTTAATTAAATAAAAAAATGACTAAAAATTGCCAGATAATATGTGTGTATTTTAACATTAAAAATATGGAATCACTTGACAGATAGTGTTAAACTATACATAGGCTTATCGGGAGGTAGGAATCATGGCTTCAAAAAGAGATTATTATGAAGTTCTCGGCGTATCAAAGACAGCCACAGACGCTGAGATAAAAAGAGCATATAGAACCCTGGCGAAGAAATACCACCCGGACACGAATCCTGGCGATGCGACGGCTGCAGAGAAGTTTAAGGAGGCCTCTGAGGCCTACGCGGTACTGTCTGATGCCGAGAAGAGGAAGATGTATGATCAGTTTGGAATGGCTGCATTCGATGGCTCCGGCGGAGCCGCCGGTGGTGATCCATTCGGAGGCGGAGGCTTCCACTTTGAGGGTGGAGACTTCGGTGATATGTTTGGCGATATATTTGGCTCGTTCTTTGGCGGCGGTGGCCGCTCACAGAGAGGTGGATTTGGCGGATTCGGTCAGGGAAGCTTCAATGCGCGGGGCAGAGATATGGAGGCAAGTGTCACGGTAGATTTTGATGATGCAGTATATGGCTGCGACAAGACTCTGTCGTTCAATGATGGACGGGGAGGAAGTTCCCAGTTCACTGTACACATTCCGGCGGGTATAGACAACGGCGGTGTGATAAGACTGGCTGGCAAGGGATATCCCGGAACCGGCAAGGGTCAGCCTGGAGATATGCTGCTGAAGGTCAATGTAAGAGACAAGGCAGGTTATGAGAGAAAGGGTCTGGATATATACACCACGGCTCTTGTGCCATTTGACACGGCAGTTCTCGGTGGAGAGATATTGGTCCACACCATGTTCGGTGATGTGAAGTGCAAGATAGCACCGGGTACTCAGTCGGGAAGCAAGATAAGGCTTCGTGGCAAGGGTGTCCAGGCGAGGGGCGGCAATACCCATGGAGATCATTATGTTACCGTGAGAATTGCAGTTCCAAGGAACATTTCACCAGAGGCGAAGGATGCGCTTAAGAAGTTCACAGAGCTTGTGAACAAGGGCTGATAATATTATGTTCACATAGAAACCAGGGCGGAAAGCTCACTTTATGAGCGGTCTGCCCTGGTTTTCTCAGCTAAAGCGGGAGATTCTTGACTTTGCAGACAAAAATACATATAAAGATTACTTAAAACAATTGATTTCAGGAGGGAAAATGTTATTAGATAAAGATATACGAGAACCCCTGTTTGATTTCCTTGAGGAGCGATATGGCAAGGTGCGTATCCTTGAGGAGAAGACCGTCGGGAACTCCCGTGCGGATGTGGTAATGGTCATTCCAGACAAGATAGTGGGAATCGAGATAAAAAGTGATGCGGATACATACACGCGGCTGGAGAGTCAGGTAGCAGACTATGATCTATATTTTGACCAGAATATCGTGGTGGTGGGAAGTACACATGCAGGTCATGTGGCAGAGCATGTACCAGACTACTGGGGGATCATATCTGTTGAAGAATATGATACAGGCATCAAGTCAGATACAGGTGGCAAGCCAGATGCAGAAGGCCTGGAGGCTGGAGTGTCAGACAAGCTGACTCACAAGATCGATTTCTATGTGGTCAGGGAGATGCAGCCTAATCCACGGGCTGATCTGCTTCGTACCATACGTATATTGTGGAGACCGGAGCTTGCACATATCCAGGAGACCTACAGCCTTCCGATGTATAAAGGAAAGAGCAAGGATTTCGTCAGGACGCTTATAGTGGACAGACTTCCGGCGGAGATCGTGCACCATGAGATAAGTGAGATCCTGTTCGAGAGGGATTATGCAGCTATGATAGAGCAGATACAGGAGTTCAGGAAGGCTCAGGCGGCAAAGCGCGGCAAGACGGTCAGGAGAAAGAAAAAGAGATACAGAAGAAAAAAGAGAGATGCATAGAGGTGACAGCATGATAAAGAAGTATACATACGGAAAGCCATTTCAGACAGAATCAGTAGTGGTAGATATCGCAGCAGAAAAAGGACAGCCAGATCACGGCAATATAGACTTAACAGCCGGATTTTCGTACACATTTGGTATTGAGGACAGTGATATAGTGTATGGCCTTGGCGAGGCGAACAGAGGAATCAACAAGAGAGGCTACAAGTACATAAGCAACAATGCAGACAATCCGCATCATCACGAGGATGTATACTCACTGTATGCATCACACAACTTTATTATAATTTCTGGAGCGCAGACATTTGGCCTGTATTTTGACTATCCATCCACGATCACATTTGACGTGGGATATACGAAGTGCGATGAGCTGCACATTTTCTGTGACAGCGCAGATCTGGATATCTATGTGATAACAGGTGACAGCCCATATGATATCACAAAGCAGTTCAGAAAGATGATAGGCAGAAGCTATATACCACCAAAGTTTGCATTTGGATTTGGACAGAGCCGCTGGGGATACAAGACACCGGAGGACTTTGAGACGGTGGCGAGAAAATACAGAGAGAACCACATTCCGATCGATATGGTCTACATGGATATAGATTACATGGACAGCTATAAGGATTTCACCATAAATGACGACTTTGGCGATTTTTCGGAGTATGTGGAGAATCTGAAAAAGGATAATATACGCCTGATCCCGATCATCGATGCCGGAGTAAAGATTGAGGAAGGTTACGATGTGTATGAGGAGGGCGTGGCAAATAACTACTTCTGTAAGAGAGCAGATGGAAGTGATTTCGTTGCGGCGGTATGGCCGGGATATACGCATTTCCCTGATGTGCTGAACCCTGAGGCGAGACGATGGTTCGGTGCAAAATACAAGATCCTCACGGATGCAGGTATAGAGGGCTTCTGGAATGACATGAATGAGCCGGCGATCTTCTTCACCCCGGAGGGCGTGAGCGAGCTAAAGAAAGCTATGAAGAAGTTCATTGAGAAGGACGAGACTGTGGACGATGTCTGGGGCATCTCGGGTATGGCGGCAGGTGTTGCCAACAATCCGAAGGATTACGCATCTATGTATCACAATGTGGATGGGGAGATGGTGCGTCACGACAAGGTTCACAACCTCTTTGGATATAACATGACAAGGGCGGCAGGCGAGGCGCTTCGCGAGATCTCACCGGATGAGAGACGACTTTTGTTCTCCAGATCGTCTTATATAGGGATGCATCGTTATGGCGGCGTCTGGATGGGCGATAACAAATCGTGGTGGTCACACATCCTGCTCAATATCAAGATGCTTCCGTCCATGAATATGTGCGGTTTCCTGTATACGGGCGCGGATCTCGGTGGATTTGGATGCGACACATCCAGAGACCTTCTTCTCAGATGGCTCGCACTCGGCGTGTTCACTCCGCTCATGCGCGACCATTCTTGTGAGGGTACAAGAAATCAGGAGTGCTATCAGTTTGAGCATATAGAGGATTTCAGGAATGTGATCGGTGTCCGTTACCGACTGCTTCCATATATATATAGCGAGTACATGAAGGCTGCCTTGATGGACGACATGATGTTCAAGCCGCTGGCATTTGAATATCCAGATGACAGGATCGCGGCTCATGTTGAGGATCAGCTCATGCTTGGAAATGAGATCATGATCGCACCGGTTTACACGCAGAATGCCATCGGAAGATATGTGTATCTGCCAGAGAATATGTTGCTTGTAAGATTTACGGCAGATGGCAGCGCCACGCAGACGGAGATGCCTGCGGGACATCACTTCGTGGAGGTTCCGGAAAATGAGGTCATCTTGTTTGTAAGAAGCGGCAAATGTATACCTGTCGTGGATGTGGCGGAGTGCGTTGCTGATATTGACAAGACTACAATGCAGCTGATCGGCTATAAGAACAGCAGCTATATGCTGTACGATGATGATGGTTATACAAGGGAGTATGATCTGGAGAAGAATTGTGCGCTCTTATTTAAATAGGATGCATGGCAAGGGATAAGCTGGCAGAGGCCTGGTTAATATATAAGATTTCCTAATAGACATCAGAAAATATAATACCAGATAATATAACATTAGAGAATATACAAGGAAGAGAAGACATGAAGAACGTAAAAATAATAGCATCCGACATGGATCACACACTGCTTATGGAGAATGGAAAACTCCCGGATGGTTTCTTTGATTACATTGACAGGCTGGATGAGAAGGGGATTCGTTTTGTTGTAGCCAGCGGAAGACCCATGTACACCCTGAGGGACATGTTCGGAGACAAGATGGATAAGATGGTGGTCATCGGTGATAACGGTGCGGCTATTTCCAATTGCGGCAAGATCATATACAAGAGCCTGATGGATGTGGAAGAGTACCAGAGTATGATACGATTTGTGGAGGACGAGACGGATGGTGTTGCTGTATTGTGTGCTCTATCCGGAGCATATGTCCTGAAAAAATACGAGAAGTATGCGAAGTTTTTCAAAGCATTTCTCAGTAATCTTGTGTTTGTTGATGATATGAGAAGCCTTGACGTCGAGTCCAATAAGTTTACGATATTTGCTCCGGATAAGGATGCCGCTGTGAAGTACAAAGAGATCTATACGCCACGTTTTGGAGATAACTTCTCAGTCACTGTGGGCGGAAGAGAATGGATCGACATCATGAATAAAGGTATCAATAAGGGAATGGCCATGAGAAAGATCGGAGAACTTCTTGGTATCGATACCAGTGAGATGATGGCATTCGGAGACAACTTCAACGATGCGGAGATGCTGAAGACGGTATACTACAGCTATATCGTGGCAAATGCGCAGCCTGGCATGGAGAAGTTTGCAAGATTCCGCGCCCCATCCAATGAGGAGCGTGGAGTGCTCCAGGTTATGGAGCAGGTGCTGGCAGCCAACTTGTAGGCGAAGTATAGAAACAGACATAAATAATGGAAAGAAATCAAAGGCTCAGTCTCTTATTAACAGTGGCTGGGCCTTTTATTGATAATGTAAGCAGTGACCACTAAATCTTAATATTAAACGTAATAAGATTGTAAGATGTGGATGTTAGAATAAAATCATCAGATAGAACAGACAAGAAAATGAAAAGGAAGAGGTATCATGAATATATTATCAACCCATAATCTTACAAAGACATACGGAACAGGAGACAATGTCGTGCATGCGCTTACAGATGTGTCACTTGATATTGAAGAGGGAAAATTTGTATCTATCATAGGCAGTTCGGGAAGTGGAAAGTCAACACTTCTAAATCTCTTAGGAGGTCTCGACAGGCCAACATCAGGAGATGTTATACTGGACGGCAAAGCTATTTTTGAAATGGACGATGAGGCACTTACGATATTCAGAAGACGAAAGATAGGATTTGTTTTCCAGAATTACAATCTGGTGCCGATATTAAATGTGTACGAGAATATAGTGCTTCCGATCGAGCTGGATGGAACGAAGATAGACACTGCGTATGTAGATAAAATTATGGATGTGCTCGGCTTATCGGAAAAGAAATTTTCTATGCCGAACCAGCTGTCAGGAGGGCAGCAGCAGAGGGTTGCGATAGCCAGAGCGCTGGCAGCAAAACCTTCTATCATATTGGCTGATGAGCCGACAGGCAATCTGGACAGCAAGACCAGCATGGATGTCATTGCACTGTTAAAGCTGACTGGTAAAGAGTTTGCACAGACGATAGTGATGATCACTCATAATGAAGAGATAGCAACCATGGCAGACCAGATGATCCGGATCGAAGATGGCAGGATCTTCTCAGCAGGAGTACCAGATGGGGCAAATGGGGGTGAGAAGGATGCTTAGAAACAATAACCAGGCGGCGGTGAGCAGGATATATCATCGAATGTTGAAGCAGAATAAAGTGCGAAATGTAATTGTTATTCTGGCGATCGTTCTCACAACATTCATGTTCACGGCTGTATTTACATTGGGATTTTCCATAGCTAAAAATCTTAACCAGATGCAGCTCAGACTTCAGGGAACAAGATCTTCTATATATATGGAGCATCCATCTGATGGTCAGATAAATGATATAAAGTCCTGTCCGTCACTTCTTGCGGCGGGAATACAGATTGATGCACAGACGGTAAGCACGGAATCAGGCGAGTACAGTTATCTGCTTCAGTATGATGATGATACGGAATTTAATGAGAATCTGAAACCTGCCATAACCGATATAAATGGCAGTTATCCGAAGGATGAGAATGAGATAATGCTCACAAAGCAGATACTTGGCAATATGGGTATCACGTCGCCAAAGGTAGGTCAGAACGTTACGTTTGTGATGGATGGTGAGAGGAAAAATTTTGTGCTCTCAGGCTGGTACACAGGATTTGCCAAGAGCAGCGTATGCCTGGTGTCAAAGAAATATGTGGATTCCCAGGGAATAGATATGCAGAAAGATGGACGTGTCAGTATCTCCGCAAAGGAGGGCAAGGGTGATAAACTCCAAGATGAACTTGAGAAGAATGTTACTTTGAGGCAGGACCAGAAGTTTGACGTGAAATATGATGTTCAGTCTGAAAATGGTTCAAACCGTGTTTTTATAGCTATAAGTATAGGCATTATAGCTCTTATGATACTCCTTAGTGGATATCTTCTTATATATAATGTAATGTATATATCTGTTACAAAGGATATAAGATTCTATGGAATGCTCAAGACCATCGGGGCTACGATGTCCCAGATACAGAAGATAGTGAAAAAACAGGCCCTATATCTGGCTTGTGTAGGAATTCCGATAGGGGTACTCCTTGGAACTGCGGTGTCGTTTGGCGTTGTTCCTCTTGCTATGAACATGCTGTCGATAGACAGGGAAGCTGCACTTTCATCGGCGGTCAGTTTCAATCCGGGAATATATGTATTCTCCGTGGTATTTGCATTTGCGACTGTATTTATAAGTGCGAGGAAACCGGCAAAATATGCCGGGAAGATATCTGCAATCGATGCTATGAAATATACTGGAAATATATCAGGAACAAGATATAAGTCCACCAGTGGAGGAAGGCCCTGGAAGATGGCATGGAGGAATGTGTTTCGTGAAAAAAAGAGAAGTATACTTGTGTTCGCATCGATATTCATGGGTTCAGTTACATTTCTGTGTGTGAATACATTTATATCATGCATGGATGTGGACAGTTATATAGAGCATTATCTTCACAATGATTATGTGCTATATGGCGGCGGAGAATCAGATAACTATAAGCCTCAGGCGACCATGGCAGACATCGCGGAACAGATGCGAAACATTCCGGGTATGGGTACTGTAGAGGTGAACAGAAGCGCAAAGGTAAAACTGCCATTTGATGCTGAACTTTATGCACCGTTTATTGAGAGCGAGGATGACCCGGAATCTCTTGCGACATTTTATGAGACAACGACCAACAGTGAGGCACAGTATGGGGCACCGCTGATATCGGTCAATTCAGATATGATAAAGCTCTACAACAAAACTGCCAGACAGAAGATAGATATAGATGCATTCGAAAAAGGAGCGGTATGTCTGATAGGTTATGTAGATTCCATATCAGCGTCGGAGCGGATGGCGGATAAGACTCTGACACTTGTAAATGACCAGACGGGCGGGAAGAGACAGATCACAGTTGGTGCAGCCATGATGAGAACAGAGCAGTCAGCAATCACCGCCGGATATTACTGGACACTTGGTGGAGCTCCAGAGGCGATATTTGTGAGTGATGCGGTGATGGATGATCTGTTTCCGGATGCAGAGATTTCATGCATCATTGCGGATGCGGAGAAAGGAAAAGAATCAGAAGTGACACCATATGTACAGCGCATCGTAAAGGAAAATCCAGTCATAGCCGGGAGTGATATCAAGTCGGTGGAGGGCTCAGAATTCAAGAAGTCTATGCTGTCGCTTGAGGTGATAGGTGGTGGAATGTCGATCATATTGATACTTATCGGAGTGGTGAATTATATCAATGTCATGATCACCGGTGTATATACGAGAAAACTGGAACTGGCAGTGCTTGAGAGCGTTGGAATGACAAAGAGGCAGATACGTAATATGCTTATGTACGAGGGCATGTTTTATGGTATTATAACAGCAGTACTTATTGTGACGCTTGGAAGTCTTATGATGTATGGAGCTGGCCGGCTAAGCGTGAATATAGCCGATTATGCAGTGTTTCATTATCCGTATGCACTTGTTGCCGGAGTCGTTGTTGTGCTGTTTGCTATATGCATTGTGGTTCCAGCGATGGTGTTCAGACTTGTGACAAAAGATACGGTGACAAGCCGGCTGAGAGAAGCATCATAGATATTTGGCAGACCGGGAGTCGTGAAAATGATATGGAATCAGCATGTAATTTGGCAGACCGGGAGTCGTGAAAATGACATGGAATCAGCATGTAATTGATAGGAGAAAGTATGAAACGTATTTTGGTCGTGGAGGATGATGTGATCATATGTGGAGGTGTGAAGCTATTCCTTGAAAAGAGGGGATACGAAGTTGAAACTGCGTACTCATGCAAGGAGGCGGATGGCTGTTTGGAACATGGCCTCGATCTGATATTGCTTGACAGAAACCTTCCAGATGGAAGAGGTCTTGACTATTGCAGAGAACTGAGAAAAAGTACAAAAGTCCCGATCATCTTCCTCACGGCAAGAGATACGGAGGCTGATATGATAGAGGGGTTCCGGGCCGGCTGCGATGACTATATAGCGAAGCCGTTTTCCGTGGAACTTCTGTATCAGCGGATAGAGGCAGTCCTTCGAAGAAGTGAAAATGCACTGGACGGGGTAAAGTGCGAACGTTTTCATTATGGAGATATGAGTGTTGACTTTGAACGGATGCAGGTGTACATATCGGATGAACCGATAAAGCTGTCCGTTACGGAATACAGGATACTGGAACTGCTGATAAAAAATAAGGGGCGCGTTCTCACAAGGGATATGATCATACAGAAGATTTGGGATGACAATGAAAATTATGTGGATGAGAACACGCTGAATGTGCATATCAGAAGACTGCGTCAGAAGATAGAAAAGGATGCCGGCAATCCGGAGTACGTGATCACGGTGTTTGGAATTGGATATACATTTGGCGAGACATAGGCAGGGGCAGATAACAGAGATAATATGGATAAATATATTGAAAACTATGGTAAATATACGAAGAGAGTGAGGATGCTGTATGTATGCTCACTTCTTTTGTTTGTGTTTTTAGCAGTATTTGAGTATGTATGTTCAGGAAAAATACTTGCGGCCATAGGTGCACTGGCGTGTGGTGTAGTTATGTTTGTTGTCATAAAGTTGCTGCAGAAGGCGGATGATGACTTTATTTCGGAGGTCGTGGCAGCTATGTCGGATCTTCTGGACAATCTCTCTGAGCTGAAACGGCAGCAGGTATTTCCGGAAAATGATGACTCGCTGGTATCAAGGCTGCAGAGCAAGGTTGACAAGATAATCGATGCGCTGAAGCTTCAGAATTCCAGAGAGAGGCTGGAGCATGAGAAGATTAAGGGGCTGGTATCGGATCTTTCCCATCAACTGAAGACGCCAATATCGAACCTGAGGATGTACACGGATTTTCTGAAAAATCCGGATATAAGTGATGATGAGCGTACTCAGTACTTGCAAGTCCTTGAACTGGCGGTGGAGCGCTTGTCATTTCTCTCGGAGAGTATGATAAAGGTATCCAGACTGGAAAGCGGACTTATCAATCTCGATGTGAAAAGCCAGAGTATAAATGACACTGTGCTGCAGGCAGTGAAAGATGTATATGTGAGTGCGAAAAACGCCGATATAACTATCAGATATGATGAACAGGTGAAATGTGATATACAGCATGACAGAAGATGGACTGCGGAAGCGTGTTTCAATCTTTTGGATAATGCGATAAAATACGGAAAAACTGGAAGTGAGATAGTCCTGTCGGTCAGAAAACTAGGGCTCACGGTTGAAATCAGTGTGATAGATGAGAATGAACCAATAGGAGAGGATGAGCGTACACATATATTTGAGAGATTTTACCGTGGCAGAAATTCCGGTGACAAGGATGGTGTTGGAATAGGACTTTATCTGTCAAGGGAGATCATAGAAAAGCAGGGCGGAATGTTAAGTGTTATTCCCCAAAAGGGCGGTAACAAGTTCGTGATCGTGCTGCAGATCCGATGAATGGAATAATGGCATGATTATATATAAAGGAGTACATATGATTTACACATACCCGGATTATTATAAGAAATTTAATTGTATAGCGGACAAATGCCCGGACACATGCTGCGGCAAATGGCAGATAGTGATAGATGATGATTCTCTTGAAAGGTATCAGGAGTACGATGGAGATTACAGACCGGAGCTTTACCGGAAAGTGAACTGGAATGAGGGTGTTTTCAGACACGGCAGAAACGGAAAATGTGCATTTCTCAGGGATGATCTGCTATGCGATATGTATATACACATGGGAAAGGACAGTCTCTGCACCACATGCAGAGAGTACCCGAGACACACAGAGGAATTTGAAAATGTCCGTGAGATCTCGCTGTCTCTGTCGTGCCCGGAGGTGGCACGGATGCTGATGAACATCACGGGCAAGGTGACATTTGTGACCGAGGAGGATGACGAGGATGAGGTGTTCGACGATTTTGATTATTTCCTGTACTCGAATCTTGAGGATATAAGGGAGGAGATTCTGAAGATCATTCAGGACAGAAATACAGATATCCGTGATCGTGTCAGGAGAGTTCTACAGATTGGCGCGTCGGCACAGAGACACTATGATGAGGGCGACCTTGTCATGTGGGATGACTGCGGAGAGCAGGATAAGCCGGAGATTTGCAGGAAATTAGAATCTTGCCCGGAGCATTCTAATACGGAGATCAATAATGAAGTCTTTTCAGATGATGAATATGTCCTGTTACAGAGACAGTTTGGCTTTCTTCGGGGCGAGCTGGAGCTTTTGTACGACGACTGGGAGGATGTGCTCATAGAGTCACAGGAGCTTTTGTTTGGGGATGGCGCAGAAACATTTGCGGAGAACAGGAGAAGGTTTGAGTCATGGTGGCGCAGGCATTCTGCGTGTCAGGATATGGCAGATGAGCGGGCTGCGGACAGCAATGCTTCAGAAGAGAATGTAAATGCTGATGATCAAGGCATGCGCGATCTGAACTCTGATTTCTGCGATGCATCTGTCGGTGAAATACTGCCTTCTATGGAGATTGTGCTAGAGCAGATCGTAGTATACTTCATCTCGATATATCTTCTGGGAGCCGTGTACGACGACAACATCATCGGCAAAGTGGAGGCCTGCGTAGGACATGCTGTTGAGCTTTATATGCTGCTCATGGCCAGATGGCTGAAAAATGGAGAGCAGATTTCCATGGATGACCTTATAGAACTGGCATACAGATATTCAAGGGAGATAGAGCATTCTGACGAAAACCTGGAGAAGGTGGAAGTGCTGGATTGGTTTGGAAAGATAGATTAGTCTATTGGTTTGTGAGGAGATGATGAAAATTCTGGACAACACGATAGAAATGTATAAGTCTGAAATGGAAAAAGCTTTGGCGATGACTTCAACGACAGGGAGATGCTTGATACAGTGTATTACAGCTATATAGTTGCAAATACGCAGGCTGGCAGAAAGTAAAAACGATTTGCAAAATTAAGCCTTACACCGCTTGTAGAAATAAGTAACTTACAGCTTAAATGTTATAGTAAATATACTTCCGTGCGGAATATTGTCACTGACTGTTATGTCAGCACCGTGGAGCTCTGCTATGCTCCTGGCGATGCTGAGACCGAGTCCAAAGTGATTTTTATGGTCGTTGCGTCTGGAATAGAAGGTTTCGAAAATGTGCGGCTTATCTTCATCGCTTATTCCAGAACCTGTATCTGATACTGTATAGTATAGATTTGAAACATCCGCGGATACAGATATTGCTATCTGTCCATCGGCGGTGCATGATATGGCATTGTCCACCAGAATAGATAGGCATTGAAGCATTCTATCCCTGTCCATGTAGACAGGTGAAAGGGGATTGTCAGGTATGGATACTGCCAGGTCAAGACTTTTTTGCATGGCAATTGATTCAAAGCGATCGTATAATTCTATTATTATATCTTCCGGGTGAATGTCATCGAAGTTATCCCTGCCTGACTTCTTTATATCAGCAAATGTCAGGAGATTGTTCACCATATCGGTCATTCTGTCACATTCCCTCTGGGCTGTCAAAATATAATCATTGTCAGTCTTGTCAGGATTACTGCCAGACAGTCCGTTGAGACATGATTTTATGACGGTTACAGGAGTCTTCAGTTCATGGGATGCTACAGCTATGAACATATCCTGTTTCTTATAAGCCACATTTACAGGGATAAGTATCCTGCCTGTAAAAATGCATGAGAATATGGACAGAAGTATTATTGCTATGGTAGTAATGATCAGAAATAAAATCATCATTTTTGCTTTGTATGCAGACAGCGTAGCGTTGTTGAATATGGTGTGTATGGTATAGAAATTTCCACCTATATTTATGATGCTGTAGCTGTTCCAGTAGTCGGTATGATCATATCTGACAATATAAAATCTCCTGTTGTTTTCGCCCTGATTTATCGCATTGTAATAATCTTTCCAGTACATCGGCTGATTGTAAGGAGATGCAGCTTCAAAAATTGACGCGCTCTCTGCAAAGCTGTTCGTGGAGACGATTGTGTTGTTGTTTCGCAGCACGTCTATATTAAGATTTTTCTCACTATATTCATTGAGGATAGGCATGTCTATGATGCTCACCTGTTCAAGATATGAGAATAAAAGGTTTACATCCCTTGTGTACGATATGTACGTGCTGTTTGTGTACTCCTTTATCACAGTGTGGAGCAGAAGAATGGACATGGCAGTCAGAATAATTGCTATGACGGAGGAGAGAAATATGGAAAGTTTTCTTTTGAGCTGTTCTATCATATAGATGTGTCCTCCTTTCTGCAGACTAGCATGTAGCCACTGCCGTATACGACCTTTATCACAAGACTGCTATGGATGGTTTTTAATCTGTTTCTCAGAAAATAAATGTAATTCAGTATATTCCCATTTCCCACATTTGAGGTCAGTCCCCATATGGCTTCGATGATCTCGTCTTGACTTACCAGCTTACCAGCAGATCTCAGCAATAATTCAAATAGCTGGGATTCTCTGTTGGTGAGCCGCACCGACTGGGTACCACATTGAAGTGTCCGGCTGTCGAGCATATAAGTGACATCACCATATGAATAGTCAAATGTACCAATCTGTTGGGTTCTTCGGTAAAGTGCGTTTATACGAGCCAACAGCTCATCAAATTCAAAAGGCTTGACAATATAATCGTCGGCACCGTGGGAAAATGCTGCAGTTTTGTTCTCGAGTGTCCCAAGGGCTGTGAGCATAATCACGGGTATCGATATCCTGTCAAAGTATAACTGATTGAGAATGTCCAGACCGGACATGTCAGGGAGCATCCAGTCAAGCACCAGGATGTCGATATCCACCCCGGAATATATGAGCTCTGTGCTCTGCTTTCCAGTTGTACACAGCGTCACAGATATTCCGTGATCTTCCATTTGTCTTTTCAGTATTTTCCCAAGATTGAGGTCGTCCTCCACAAGCAGCAGGTTCATACATATCCCCTTTTCGTTATTGTAATCTGGAATGTAGTTCATTTCATTCTTACTTTATAGTAATTCATTTGGGGAGCGTTTGAAAGCGGTATACGCAATTTAGATGGTTTTTAGATAATCTGAGAGTCTGTAGATGCTACAATTTGTACATGAAAATATGTGAATAGAGGAAGTGCTAACTGGGGAAAAGGAGGTAATCATGGGGCGTATAAATATATTTTTACTGCTTGCCGCTGTCATGATAATATGCTGTGGCTGCGCTGGAACATCAGGAGATGAAGAGGTGGTGAAGGAACTGTCTGAATATCAGATGACACAATTGAATGTGGCGGAGGTGTATGGAATAGGAAAGACACAGGACGGTTATGTGTGTATAGGAGAAAATTCTGACGGCGAGGCTGTAAAGCTGACATTCACGTCACCTAATGGTGAGGTACAGGAGGAAAAGCTTGACTCAGCTTTCGTGATGTCAGTGGACGAGAAGATATCAGCGGCATATGTTGATGGGGATGGAAGTATATATATAGCTTTGAGCAGTGTCTTGGGAGATGGAGACATGGAGAGCAGGATAGCCGTCATAACAGGGAATGGAGAGGTCAGACAGCTATCTGATGAATTTGAGGGAAATGTGACAGCTATCAGAGTGCTTGCTGACGGATCCGGCTATATCTCGGGCTGCCCGGGCGGTGATATAAGGTGTTTTTCAATGGATGGTGAAGAGAGATTTGTCATCAAAAATATGAATTACACAGATATATGTGTGGCGAGCGACAGGATTATGGTTTTGACAGAGAGGAGCCTTCTGTCATATGACATATCCGATGGAAGTGAGACTGAAAACATCACAGCATTTGATAAGAGTATGGCGGACGACCTGGACGAGACCTTCAACGAAAAGGGGATGGATGCGGTGAGCTGCAGAAATATCATGAAATATGACGAAGATTCGGACTCACTGTATCTTATGCTGAGCACAGGTTTATATGAGTATAAGCTGAAGGATAGGCTGGGAATTAGACTTGCTACGTTCAGGGATTCAGATATTGAGTACGACTATGTGGTTGAAGGCGGTGATACATTTGTTGCGATAGCTGGTGGCAAGAGTGGAAGAAAGTATGTGGTGGTGTATTCATATGATTCAGGTTATGCTTCAGCAGAAGACAAAGAAGAGATGGGTGATAATGAAGTTACACTATATTCGTTATATTATGCAGAGAGCTATGAAACTCTCATCTCATGGTACGAGGAATACCATTCTGACATGACGGTGAAGTATACATGGGGAATAGATGATGATAATGGAATATCTGAGAGCGATGCAATAAGAGCGCTCAATACACAGCTTCTCGCTGGTGAGGGACCTGATGTTATCATAATGGACGGATTGAATGTGGGAAGCTATGAGGATACCGGAGTGCTCTTGGAATTGTCACAGGTGTATGACGATATACTGGAGGAAAATTCAGACTGTCTGGAAAATGTTCTCAACACATACAGGAAAGAGGATGGTTCGATATACGCAATTCCATCCATGGAGACGTTTACTGCAATTATCGGGCCGGAAAAAGAGGTAAAGAACATGATGGATGTACAGTCGCTTGCAGCATATATAAGCAGTCAAGACAGACCAAAATATGGAAATGACCTGTCATTCTATAATTGGGAGTGTTATTTTGATATATTGTATTCAGGATACGCATCGGAGATTGTGGATAGCAATGGAAATTATGACGAAGAGATGCTCAGAAAATTTCTAGAGGACTTAAAGCTTTTGTATGACACGGAGATGGAAAGGACGACTCAGGATCAGATTGATGAGTGGAGTGCAACGTGGGGCACCTACAGTGATCAGATAAAAAAAGCTATAAACAGTGAGTATATGAGCCCGCTGTTCAACAGCGCCTGGTCTGGAAGAAAAACAGCATTTGTGAACATGAAGACGATGGGAGAATCCTGGCGTTTTTACAGTATAAAAGAGGACTATGAGGTCGGAACAGGTGAGAGCGGCGAAAATACGGATTACGCATATGAAATATGGGGAAATGGTGGAGGAAAGGTGTTTGTGCCAAACACGGTTGTTGCGATAAATTCCAGATCAAAGAGTTTAGATCAGGCTATAAGTTTTATGAAGGATCTGTTCAGTACGGATGTACAGAAAATATATTACGGCGTTGAATGTGGAAATCCGGTCAATATGGAGGGCGTGCGGGAATGGAACAGAGAAGCACAGTCCATGGGAACTCCGGGAGGAAAGATCACCCTGGGGGGAAATGATTACATGGATTGGTCGTATTGGCGTAAGGATGAGTATCTTGAGGACTATATAGATAAATTGAGAGAGCTTGATACTCCGTCGAATACTGATGCGAGGGTGCGCAGTGTGATAAGGGATAACGTTGGAGACTATCTTGAAAATGGGGATAGTCTGGACAGCACAGTTAATTCCATAGATAAACTTTTAGGGGTGTATTTGAGTGAATAAATTAGTTAGCAGAAGGACAAAAGGAACAGTCGGATTTGTGATTCCGGGTTTTTTGGGGGTTATGATCTTTGTTGTTATTCCGCTGATGGATGTATTTATATCGTCATTTCAGAGTGTGGGGCATGGTGGCTTTTCAGGACTGCAAAATTACAAAGCGGTATGGGAAAATACGGCATTCAGACTAGCAGCAGGCAACTCCCTGCAGTTTGAGCTGGTGAGTGTTCCACTTCTCATGGTAATCTCGTTGATAGCTGCGGTAGAGGTATATGGAATGAAAAGCAGCGCAGTCAGGTTTGCATTTCTCGTGCCGCTTGTTATACCATCAAATTCACTTGCGGTGGTCTGGAGGCTATTGTTTGCTGATCTTCTTTCGGGAAAGGCGGTCTTCTGGCTGTTTGTGGGCACATTTATATTTAAGAACACAGGGTACAATATGCTTATATGGATGTCTGGGTTGTCGGCGATACCGGAGACTGTGTACGATGCTGCCAGAGTTGATGGAGCGGGAAGATATACCCAGCTATTCAGGATCACGCTTCCAAATATGAAAAGGTCATTTTTCATAGTTGCCATGTTGTCTGTGGTGAATTCCCTTAAGATATTTAGGGAGCAATATTTGATGGCAGGCAGCTATCCGGACATGAGCATATATCAGATACAGCATGTGTTTAACAACTGGTTTGAGAAGCTGGAAATCAGCAGGCTTACGGCGGGGGCAGTTATGACAGCCGTGGTATTTTTCGGAATCATACTTATAATTCGTTTAGTATGTCTCACTGATTGGCATGAGATATCAGTTAAATATAAAAGAAAGATTTTACTGAGAGGACGTGGAATCAAATGAGGTATGTAGCAGAGGGGATACATTTGTTATTGAAGATACTGGTCATAATGGGAGCGGCGCTGGCGGTAATCCCTTTATTGATTCTGTTAAGTGGAACATTTATGGGTGAGATGGAGCTGGATCAGTTGTTGTTTCAGGGGGCAGATAGTGGTGCGAGACATGTTGTGTGGCATATGATCCCGCTATATCCGACATTTAAAAATATTGTAGAACTGTTATTTGACACTCCGGAATACTATGTACTTTTCTGGAATTCCGTGAAGATAGTCGGGGTGGTGATAGCCGGACAGCTTGTGTTCGCTGTGCCAGCAGCGTGGGGGTTGTCGCGGAGCGGCAGCAGATGGGCAAATCTGATATTTGGTCTGTATATGTTCTGCATGATACTTCCATTTCAGGTGACAATGCTGTCGCAGTACATTGTGTTAAATAGGCTAAACATGATAAATACGCATTGGGCGATTATTCTGCCGTTGATGTTCTCAACCTTTCCGATATTTATTATGTATAGCGCATTTGAGCAGATCCCGGATTCAGTGGTAGAAGCGGCACGGCTGGATGGTGCGGGCAGTTTCACTATATTTTTACACATGGCCATACCCATAGCAAAGAGAGGAATCATAGCTGCAGTGATATTGGGATTTCTCGAATACTGGAATGTTGTGGAGCAGCCGGTCGTGTTTCTCAAGGACAAGTACCTGTGGCCATTGTCTGTTTATCTGCCAAATGTGACGGAGGGAAGTGCGGGAAGAGCGTTTGCATTTGCACTGTTCAGTTGTATTCCGTCACTGATCGTGTTCTATGTCGGTAGGGGAATTCTGGCTGATGGAATATCAATAGGTTCTGCCGAAGATTGATAAAGGCAGATTGTAGGAGAAAACAGGAGAAGTATTATGAGACGATTTGCAGGAAAGCGATGGACAGACTGCGGCATAAAGGCCGTTATGATCTTTATGGCGGTGGTTATTGTCGGCACATTTGTGTCGAGGTTTGCGAGCAGTGCTCTTACCCCGAGGGTTGAAACGGAGTATGCAGTGTCGGGGACGGTGTCTATGAAGGTTTTACAGGATGTGGTTATAGATGGGGATAAGAAGACGCCGGTGTATATCTATCCCGGACTCCCGACGCAGGAGATATTTGTCAGTGCAGGGGAAAAGATTAACCGGGGAGATCCGCTTATGAGGGTGGATGTGAACATGGCCAGATCTGTGTATCTTGAGAAGAAGCTTGAGCAGAAAAGCCTGAAGGAGCAATACTGGTATACATGGGGAGAAGAGATGGATGTTATGGATGACAAAATTGCAGTGGTAGATGAACAGCTCCAATCTCTGGAAAAACTTATGGATGATGATGGAATTGTTTATTCGGAGCTTGACGGAATCATATCGGAGTCCAGAGTCGATGTAGGAAATAAAACTGAGGAGAGTGCGGCTTTTGTGGTCACGGAGAAAGCAGATAAATACACTATTAAAATATCTGTGACAGAGGAACAGAAAAGGTATATAGAAAAAGGGGACAAGGTTATGGTTCAGCAGGACGGCAGCGGTGTGAATACGGAAATATCTGCGATATACAGAGATGCTGATAGTGGACAGGGATATATAGTGGAGGCAGTTATTCCAGGAGATATATTTGAAGTGGGTGACAGCGTGCTGGCAGAGATTTCACATCAGTCTGAGAGTTACAGCTCTGTGGTTCCTGTGGCCGCAATACGTGCTGATGTGTCTGGGTCATATGTGCTTGTCGAGAGACCGAAGGAAAACCTTCTTGGGACGGAATATGTTGCTGCGAAGGTATATGTGACAGTCGGGTATACAAATAATTATGACGTAGGTTTGAAGAAGAGCCCTTTGACCAGTGATGATAAGATTATTGTAAGCTCAGATAAGAGAGTGGAAGCCGGTGATACTGTACGTGAAAAATAGAAGGTTTTATAAGAGCGCTGTGATCGGCATAGTTTTCGGTATTGTATTGGTGTGGTTGTTTATATGGAATGTCATGAATGTAATAAATATAAGTATTAGGTATGATGGCGACAGAAACTATGCATTTGTCACCACAGGGCAGACTGTGTACACCAGAATGAAGGACGAGGACTATGTAAAGGGAACATATAGAATTTTCCCAGAGGAGACAGTTGCCGGGGACAGTGTATATAAAAAAGTCCAATCTGATATAGTTGTTGTTGATTTTACTGTAGAGGATATTTTAGGGGTAACCGGGGCTCTGCAAAGAGATGATACAGATGGATGCATAATAAGCGGGGAGCTTTCATATACGCTGTTTGGAAGCAGTCGCACCGTTGGCTCTATTATAAAAGTGTTTGAAAAAACTTATGTTGTCCGTTCTATCGTTGACTCTGAGGAAAGTTATATAATCGTTCAGGCAGGGCAGGAACGTGGAGGTGACTGGGAGTTTGTTGACAGTAAAACTATAAATGGCATAGTGCTCGACGTATCGGATGAGAATTATAGGAGTGAATATGCAGATGATGTAGCCTGTCATCATGGTTATGGCAACAGCTTTTACTATGTTATAGATTATCTGGATATTTTACCGGACATAAATCTGCCGTCAAAGTGGTCAGATTTTGATTTCTGGAGGGATACCTGCGATGAGCTTAAGTCCATAAATGAGAGAAAGTTGTATTCTGACAAGGATGTTCTGGAGAAATCCTATTACAGGTGCAGCCAGAAGCTGAAGAGGTATAGATTGCGAAGTGGTATTTTTGTTTTCATATTATTTGTGTGGATGATTATGATATGCAGATTCATTAGGGAAAATATAAAAAAGTAAAACAAAAAAATGGTTTACAATGGCAATTTTGTGCATATAATTAGTGATAAAAGGTGGTGAAAAATATGATTATAAGATATACGTTTGATAATTTCTGCTCCTTTAATGCAGAGAGTGAGTTTTCCATGGAAGCCCCTGGGGGAAAAGTAAAGAAACGTTTTCCTGATAATTATACAACAACTCTGATTGGATATGATCTTTTAAAGACTGCTGTAATTGTCGGTGAAAATGCAGGTGGAAAATCTAATTTTATAAACAGCTTAAAGTATTTGAAATCGTTGTTTGATACTAACTTGAAAGTGCAGTCTGTAAATGCCTATATAAATACTGATACATTGGTAAATGAGAAAATACCAAAACAGAGATTTAATATCGTGTTTGTAGCTAGAAATCATTTTGTTTATGAATATGAAGTAGTAGTGGACAGTTTGGGAATATATAGTGAAAAACTCCTAAGGAGTCAGCTCAGAAAAAGAGCTGCAAGTGAGGTATTTGAAATTAAGCGGGATTCAGACTCGAAATATATACAGAAAAGAGGAAAAGCAAAGGAAATCGCAACTGTACTGGAGAACAGCAACAATAGTTATGGCTTATTTGTAAGCAAGCTTGCGTTGTTGGGGAATGCAGATGCGGCTGAGACTGTTGACTGGATGGCAGATGTATTATATCCGGGAACTTTGCCTTCTGAACAGGTAGAAAACATAATAAGACAGGAGTCGGATATTGAAATTCTCAAAGATCCAAGATATGTGGAAATTTTCAGAATGGTGGATTATAGCATATGTGGGATAGAGGTAGATGAAGAGAAACCGTATTCAAAAACGATGATAATTCGTTCAAATGCAAATGGACAGACATTTAAACGAGAGCTTTCTCAGGATTCTACTGGTGTTCGTGAATTTTTTGCATGGGCAGTGCAGATCTTTCGGGTTGTATATGCAGATAAGGTTGTATTTGCAGATGAGATGGATAGGGTGCTTAATCCAATCTTATCAGAACGTGTAATTGCATATATAAATGGAATGGAGCATAAAGGACAATTTATCTTTTCAACGCATAATGTACTTCATTTGAACTTGAAGACATATATGAAAGAACAGATATATTTTATTACAAAGAACAGGGAGAATCTTGTTTCAGAGCTTTATTCTCTTGCGGATTTTCCTGAAGTTAGATACGAAAACACAAAAATATATGAGTTTTACATGAAGGGGATTTTGGGAGGTACAGCGTTTGAGTAGAAAAAAGCGAATCCTACAGAAAAGATTTGCAATATTTTGTGAAGGAGATACAGAATACAATTATATAGATAAGATGAGAAGAAATCAGGGCGTTGAACTGGTTTTGAAACCAATTAATATGCATGGTGGGGGCTATGCAAATTTCTTGCAGAAAATAAGAACAGAGTCGCAAAGTAACTATCTGGCAAAGTTTATTATTGTGGATGCGGATAGGCTTACTACTATACAGGGCGAGCTGGATGGGTTCAATAAGCTGCTTGAATATTGCATGATTCAAAATAAAAAAGGCAACACTCCACATTTCATTATAATGGACAATCCTAATTTTGAATATGTGGCTTGCCTGCACAGTCCTGCGTATAAAGGACAGGATGTTCATAAGTTTATTCAGTCATCATTTGGTACAAAAAGTATTGCCGCTTTCAAGGGAAATAAAGATATTTACAATTATCTCAATAGTGGGGAGTTATCATATGTAAATATGCTGTCTTCACTTACCGGAAAAGATAAGCTGCTATATAACAGATATGAGATAAAGAAGAAGAACTTTGAAATAGTGGTAAAAGATACTGTGGTGGATATGGATAATATCAATATAAAGAGCAGTAATATAGAAGAGTTTTTTGATGTGATCGACTGGTGATGTGCCATGAGTTGATGATGGAGATGCAGGAATATCAACAATGAAAATTTTGCATGGTTGGTGTTCAATAAGTATTATGAGGAGATTGAAGAAAAATAAAGATATATGGAGAAGACAATAAAAATAGTGGCAATTACACTTGGTGTATTGGAGCTGATTGTGTTTATTCCGTTTGTCTGTTTAAGATACACAACCAGATATAAAGAGAAACTCGTTGATAAAACAAGTTCTCCTGATAAACAATACATATTGTCGATGTATTCGGTTGGAGAGCCGTACTGGCCATTTGGCGGTGCGCCGGGAAGGCTGATACTGGAAATGGCAAATAGCAAGGTGGCAAGAGCAGAATTTGAAATAGCCAATGACGGAGCCAGATTTGATGAGGACAGTTGGGATGTGACATGGTGATCCGACAGAGTGGAAGTTGTATTATCCGGAAACGAACAATACGATGAACTTGTTACCATGTATTTTGATGGCGGTGTAGAAAGAAAAAGGCTTACAACGATTCGAAAACAGGCAGCTGCCACAACCACTGAAACAGCGAGAACGGATACAGAAACAACAGGTGGCGAAATACCAGGGAATAACTCTGAAGAAATGCCTGATGACGTCAGCATAACAGCTGGATATAAGGCGGTATACGATTTGTATAACGATGACAATCGCACAGAATTCGACGTCACATATGGTGCCTCGGAGCGTTCGTCCAGATGTGTGCTGAATGAAAATACAGGTATGATTGATTACATTGTCTATAATGGAAAATCACCCAATGGCAAATGCTGCATATATGTACGGTATAAGGTGGATGCGTCTGCAGATGAAACTGTTTCATACGATGAAGGGCATATGGTTGACATATATGCATATGTACTTGAAACTAAAAAAGTGGTCAGCAGCGGCAAAAAGCAGTGGGAGGATACAGGCTCTGATGAGTTTATAGATGTTACGGAAAAATAAAAATATTACTAAAGGTGAGTCCTACCTTATAAGTGGAGGTTATAAAAGCGTAAGAGTCGCCTTTGGTGATTCTTCAAGGCGGCTGAAAAATGGAGAGCAGATTTTCGTAGACGATCTTATAGAACTTGCATACAGATATTTAAGAGAGATAGAGCATTCTGACGAAAACCTGGAGAAGGTGGAAGTGCTGGATTGGCTTGATTGTGCTGCTATCAAAATAGAATTACAAACATCTGAATATATGGGTAAAGCAGTCGAAAGGCTGTGACGTAAAGCTACAGGGTTTGTAAAAATAGTAGCCAGTTGCAGATACGAAACAGTTGGATCTATGCGTATGTCGCATAGATCCTTTTTGGTGCATGGTAGGAGTAGTTGTTTTTGCCTTGACGGACAAGCTTCTCATCTGGTTAAAAAGAGTGTTTTTAATTGACAATATATAGAAAAACGAGTATATTGTGGTTGGGGATGAGTAAAATCTCCAATTAAATTGATAGTCTAGAAATAGAGGATAATATAGAATTATCCATTAAATGTACCAGAACGTAGAGAGAAATAGTTGGTAAGATTTTCAGCATTCAAATATTAAAATTATTTCTTGGATGCTTAGTTGCCAAGATACTTCGTTGCTTTGCCAATGTAACGTGAGTGTATATTTCGGTAATATTGATAGAACTGTGTCCAAGCATTTCCTGAATATAGCGGATATCTACATCAGCGTCCAGCAGGCTGGTGGCAAAAGTATGTCTGAACATATGTGGGGTGATGTGTAGATCAATAGCGGCAAGTGAAGTATATTTATTTATCATTCTGCGTACAGCCTGATCGGTCAGAGGTCGACCAGATTGATTTGCAAAAAAGTGATTGCAATTTACTATTTCCGAATGAAAATCAACTTTGTATTTATTCAGTATATTTATAACAGAAGGACTTCCTATCTGAATTCGTCGCTCCTTATCGCCCTTGCCATATATAAGGATACTTCCATCATATAGGTTGATATCATTGATTTTTAGTGCACAAAGCTCAGAAATTCTCATGCCAGTTGCAAATAAAAGCTCGATAACAGCGGCGTCCCTCAGAGAATTTCTTCTTTGGTAGGTGGTTTTGGCACAATTAAGTTGTTCATAAATAGTAGACAAAAATATTTCAATGGTGCGAATTGGAATTGTTTTGGGCAATATTATGGGTTCGCGAAATTTAAGCTGCAATTTATTAAATGGATTGTTATTCAGAATTTCTTTGTATTCAAGATAATGAAAAAAAGCCTTAGCAGATGCGATTTTCCTTTTTACAGTCTTGGGTTTATATGTGTTATTAAGTATTCCGATGTATTCCTCCAATATATTTGTGGAAATGTCAGTGATGTCAGATGAGCAAATATAGCTTACGAATTGATTTAAATCAATCTTATATGCTTTCAAGGTCTTTTCATCTAGGCATTTCTGTTTGTCACAGTATTCCAAGTAGTTTTTTATAGATGTTTTCATGGTGTCCATAGTTAATCTCCTTTGTATGTATTTATCAGAAATATATGGTACAGGAAAAATGAAAGAAAGTAATTAAGACTGTTTAATTTGATGTGAATAACAAAAAAATATAGGGGCAGATGACTGTTTTTATGCCCATTTGCTGAGACATCGGGTGTATAATTATCATACGTTTACCCACAATTTACATCTGCGCGGTATCGACTTTTACATGAAGGTAATACCATAAGTCTGTTGTGAGTAAAGGTTTGTTTGTATAAAAGGAGACTGGAAATGAGTAGTTACGTTATATCGGACATCCACGGATGCTACGATGAGCTGCAGAAGATGCTCGAAAAGATACAATTCGGCGATGGGGATACGTTGATATGTGCGGGAGATTATATAGATAAAGGACCGAAGAATGCTGATATGCTGGAGTGGATTATGCGTGCGCCGGCAAATGTCATTCTGATTCGGGGAAACCATGACGAGGATTTTGTTCAGAACATAGAGGCGATGAGAATTATCAGCTATAAAATGGATCTTGACGTGGAGGACCTGAAGGATACAAAGGTTTTGTACAAGTCTATGAGCAGGCTCGCAGGTCGTGATGACAGTGTAAGGTTTGACCGATGCGGAACGGTGAATGAACTGATAGAATCCGGATACACATTTTCACAGCTCTCTGCATGGGCGGAGAGGATAAAGCACATGCCATATTACTACGATATGGATGTGAATGACAGGAAATGTATAGTTGTCCATGCCGGATATATAAGAAAGCTTGACACACCGGAGCTTAAAGCAAAGTACAGTTCAAGGGAAGAATTCTATATGAATGCTAGGGATGATGGGTATACCATCGGCGGTATATGCCATAGTACGATAATCGCCGGGCATACGCCAACGGTTAAGGAAGGGGAATTCGCCTGGAATGATGGACAGGTGTTTTGCATGTACGATAGGGATCGTGATATATTGTTCTACGATATAGACTGTGGATGCTGGATGAGAAGTACAAGAAAGAATGCCAGACTTGCGTGTATCAGGCTGGAGGATGAAGAAGTGTTCTATGTGTAAGTTCACAAATTCTTCACAAAAATTATTAGCACTCACTATTGCAGAGTGCTAATAAAAGTAGTATAACATAATCAGTCAAAGGAAAGAGCTTCTAAATAGAAATTAACGATAAGCCTTGAAGCGATCCTTTGAGAGACATCGAATTTATTAACATATATAAACCGGGTGTTAAGAGATATCCGGTATAGATATTGGAAGGAGAGATGACTTATGTTAATGCCTAGTATTATTGGAGATAGCTTTTTAGATGATTTCTTTGGATATCCGGAGAGGACTTACGCAGCACCAAAGCAGACACAGATGAATGGATTTATGCAGGCTGATGTAACTGAGAGTGAGAATGATTATACAGTAGAGATGAATCTTCCAGGAGTAAAGAAAGAGAATGTGAAGATCGAGCTCAAGGATGGTTACCTGATCGTGAACGCTACAACAAAGAGCGAGACAAAGGAAGAGGACAAGAAGAGCAGATACATCAGAAGAGAGCGTTACAGCGGCTCGGGCAGCAGAACCTTCTATGTAGGCAAGGATCTGACTCAGGAAGATATCAAGGCCAAGTTTGAGGACGGAGTGCTTAAGCTCACAGTTCCAAAGATTGAGAAGAAACCGGAAGAGCCAAAGTCAAAGTATATAACAATTGAATAAATATACGATAGATGATTACTTTCATTTGTATATAAAAGTCCGGCACAGGAACCTCCCTCCTGTGCCGGATTTTTTGTGGCGTCATTGTTGATTGACAACCTTAACTCACAGATTATAATGGGAATAAGCATAATTACAAATAAGACAAGGAGATGTATGACATGAGATACAAGGCAGCGATATTTGATATGGATGGAACAATACTCAATACTCTGGAGGACCTGACAGACAGTACAAACTATGCACTTGCTCATCATGGATTCCCTGAGAGAACTATAGATGAGGTTAGAAGATTTGTTGGGAATGGCATACGAAAGCTCATTGAGAGAGCTGTGCCGGCGGGAACTGATGTGGCAACGATAGATAAGGTGTTTGATACATTTGCTTCTTATTATAAGGAGCACAGTGCCATCAAGACCAGACCATATGACGGAATACATGATGCCATCGCAAAGCTCAGGGCAGCAGGTGTGAAGACTGCGGTTGTGTCCAACAAGGCGGATTTCGCAGTCCAGGATCTGTGCGTTGACTATTTCCCAGGAATGTTTGATTTCGCACTTGGTGAGAAGTCTGGCATAGCCAAGAAACCGGCACCTGACATGGTGGAGGAGTGCCTCAGAACGCTTGGTCTTGAGAAGAAGGATGTCGTATATATAGGTGACTCTGATGTGGACCTTGCCACAGCAAGAAATTCTGGAACGGATGTCATCATGGTTGGCTGGGGATTCAGAGACGAGGAGTTCATCATGAGCCTTGGCGCACCGTTTGTCATACATGACACACAGAAGATCGTTGATATAGTATTGGGAGAGTAGTGGATGCTTACATATTCATTTGACGACAGAGGGATGGATTTCCTCTATGAGCATTTGTACAAAGAGATAAAAAATGACATATTGATAGGAAATCTTAAAGCCCATGAGAAGCTGCCGTCAAAGAGGGCGCTTGCAGCTCATCTGAATGTGAGCGTCGTCACAGTGGAAAACGCATACAGTCAGCTCTTGGCTGAGGGATATATTTATTCCAAGCCGAAGAGCGGGTTCTATGTGTGTGACGTGAAGGCCGAGGATGCGGATGTTGTGGGAGTGCGCAATGCCTGCTATACCAGTCGATCGGAAGACCATGTGACAGAGCATTCTCATGTGATCAGGGAACACGCAGAATCCCCTGACCAGAATAGGTTCTTTGCCGACTTTGTGAACAATTCCACCCTCAGTGAGAACTTCCCGTTTTCGACATGGACGAAGCTCATGAGGGAGACGATGATGGATGACCGGGAAAAGCTTATGAAGAGATCGCCGTCTGGTGGTATATTTGAACTCAGAAAGGCCATTGCGGATTATCTCTATCAGTTCAGGGGGATGTCTGTAAGCCCGAACCAGATCATAGTCGGCGCGGGAACGGAATATCTGTATGGTCTTATCATACAGCTTCTCGGCAGGGACAGCGTATACGGTGTGGAGAATCCGGGATATCAGAAGATACAGCACATATACGATGCATATCAAGTGAAATGCTGTTATATAGACATGGATGAGAGCGGTGTCAACATAGATTCGCTAGAGCGGTCCGGGGCTGATGTGGTGCATATATCACCGTCACACCATTTCCCTACGGGAACTGTCACTCCGGCGAGCAGGAGATATGAACTGCTGGGCTGGGCGGCAAAGCAGGAGGGCAGATATATCATAGAGGATGAATATGACAGTGAATTCCGTCTGGTGGGCAATCCAATCCCAGCACTTCAGAGTATAGATGCCTCAGATAAAGTCATATACATGAATACATTTTCAAAAAGTTTGTCATCAACCATACGAATAAGCTACATGGTATTGCCAATACCGCTCATGGTAAGGTATAATCATGTACTAAGCTTTTATGCGTGTACGGTGTCGAATTTTGATCAGTATACACTCACAAGGTTTATCCAGGAGGGGTATCTGGAAAAGCACATCAACAGGATGAGAAAGTTTTACAGGAACAGCAGGGACAGGATACTTGGTTGTATCAGGAGTCACAGGCTGTATCCACAGGTAACGATAAAGGAAGAGAATGCAGGTCTTCATTTCCTTATGGAGATCGACACGTCATACACGGACAGAGAGATGGTGGACAGGGCTGCCGCGGCAGGAATCAACATATCCAGCCTTAGCCAGTACTGCCACGGAAAAGAGCAGGAGGACAGCCACACGCTGGTTATCAATTATTCGGGTATAGAAGAAGATATAATAGAGGAAGCCTGTGACAGACTTCTTGAGAGTGTGGTGCGCTTGACGACATAGCACGCAGACGCCGCGCGGAGCGTATTATATGCGTTTGCAGGATTTTTTCGTATTTTTCGTAAGGAGGACAACAGATGAAGATATCATTCGATTCACTTGAGGAGCAGAATATTCAGAACTTTAAGGGCGGTGAAGGCGTATTCAAGCCACGCATGCACGTAGGCAATTACAACAAGATCATGAGGGCAACACTTCCAGCAGGAAGCTCCATTGGCCTGCACACACATGACACCAACAGCGAGATCATATTTATCATCTCAGGAGTTGGAACCATGGAGTATGACGACACCATGGAGATACTCAATCCGGGCGACTGCCATTATTGCCCGCCGGGACACAGCCACAGCCTGAAGAACAACGGCGTTAAGGATCTTGTGTTCTATGCTGTAGTGCCAGAGCACAACTAGTTGGAACAACAATATATTTAAAGAAACAAAGGGCGTTGATATGGAACTATCATCGTCCTTTTTCCATACCACTTTACTCTGGAGATGACAGTCCTTGGAACATCAGCTTTTTATGAATGACATGGATGAACTGCGCAAAAGTAGCAAAGACATTTGCTTTCTGCGGTCAGATATGTTAGAATCTGTAAAAATCAAAGATAAAAATAACGTGCAGATTACGGACCGAAAAGGATAACGACTGTGCATGCTTTGGCATGCCGGCTGTTATCCTTTTTGTGTTTTATAGTGATTGCGGATAAGGAGAAGTGCATGTATCTGATGATAGACAATTTTGATTCGTTTGTATATAACCTGAAGGCGTATTTCGAGGAAATGGGAAGATGTGTGACCGTAAAAAGGTGCGATCGGATATCTCTGCAGGATGTGGAAGATCTGGAGCCGGAGGGCATAATACTTTCACCGGGACCTGGGCGGCCATGGGAGGCAAAAATGTGTGTGAATGTTGTGAACATGTATAAGGGGAAGATTCCGATACTTGGAGTCTGCCTTGGACATCAGATACTTGGGTATTGTGCGGGCGCCATTGTTGAAAAAGGAAAGATGCCAATGCATGGAAAGGTGACAGAGATACATACCTGTGGAACAGGTCTGTTCGCGCGGCTGCCGGAAAGCTTTCATGTCACAAGGTACCACTCATTGGTAATAAATGGAAGTAGTCTGCCGGATGATTACCGGGTGGATGCTATATCCGAGGATGGTGCAGTTATGGGAATATCACACAGAAGGCTGCCGTTGTACGGGGTGCAGTTTCACCCGGAAGCGGTACTTACGGAGTATGGTCATGATATATTGTATAATTTTTGTATAGCGGCGGAGAAGTTTAATTGCAGATAAGGAGTCATATATGAGCAGTATGAGGCGAGTGGTAAAAAAACTTGACAGATATGTGTGTGCAGCTGATGTTTTTGAAATATATGAGGATGAGACAGGAATAGCATTTCTTGACTCATCCCTTGTGAATAATCTGGGACACTATTCGATCATTGGGAGATGCCCATATCTCAGGCTTGTTAAGAATGGGGATACATTTGAGGTTAATGGAGATTCTGAAAAGAATATAACATTTGAAGAATATATGAGACAGTATCTTGTACAGCATATGGATACGAGCCCGGAGGATTTGCCGATTGTATCAGGCGCGATAGGGTATGTATCCTACGATTATGGAATGGACAGGATGGGGATTGGCTCCATCAATGAAGACCTTGTGTCTGTTCCAGAGGCAGTCATGATCTTCTATGACTGTTTCGTTGTTGAAGATTGTCTAAAAAAAGAGACATATCTTGTGGCAAATGGGAAGACAGGTGATGCACAGTCAAATATTGATGTAATGGAGAATGATATAGAGAAGTATTGCGGCAGGGATGATCGGGAAAATGGGAATATAATTGACAGGACGAGTGAAGATGTACAAAAGAGGAAGAAGTATAACTTGAATGTGTACGAAGAATGCAGCAGGGAAGAGTATGAGCACTCTATAAGAAGACTGAAGGATTATATAACCGAGGGGGATGTATATGTTGCAAATATGACAAGGCATATAATTGTCGACAGCGATAAAAAGCCTCTGGACGTGTTCCATGACCTGAGAGTTAGCAATCCGTCGCCATTTGGTGGATATCTTGATCTGGGAGATTATCAGATAGTGAGCGCATCTCCTGAACGGTTCATGCAGATAAAGGATCGCCATGTGTATACTCGGCCGATAAAGGGGACGAGGAGACGGGGAGAGACTGTCAGGGAGGATGAGGCGCTCAGGAGGGAGCTTGAGAAATCACAGAAGGAAAAGAGCGAACTTCTGATGATTGTAGATCTTGAGAGAAATGACCTGAACCGTGTGTGCAGACCGGGAAGCGTAAAAGTGACTGAACTGTTTTCGATAGAAGAATATGCGACTGTTTTTCATCAGGTGGCGAATGTAGAAGGCGTGCTGCAGGATGGAGAAGATGTGATGTCTCTTCTTACTGCGGCGTTCCCGGGTGGTTCTGTTACAGGGGCGCCGAAACGCAGGGCTATGGAGATTACAGATGAACTTGAATGCGGAAAGAGAAATATTTACACCGGATCTATTGGTTATATTACATTGGATGGGAAATGCGATTTTAATATAGTGATAAGAACTGTATTGTACAGAAATGGCAGGTATTATCTTGGCGTTGGAGGCGGTATTACTGCTGATTCTGATCCCGGTGCAGAGTATGAAGAGACACGGGATAAGGCAAAAGCAATACTCAGTGCATTGCAGTAGTATTTGAAAATGATGAAAATGGGAGAAATGTAAAATGAATGTAAAAATTGATGATTGCTTTCAATTTGGTCTTGGAGCATTTGAAACTATAAGTGTAGTTGACGGCAGGCCGATATTTCTTGACAGGCATCTGAGACGTCTGGAGGATGCCGCAGGATTCCTGGATCTTGGCATGCCGGCAGAACGGGGCATAGACAGGATAGCTGTGCTGGAGTATCTGAGAAAGTGGATGAGTGAGCATGATTACAGAGATCGACCAGAACATATGAGGCGATGTGCGTTAAAGATCATGCTGACTCAGGAAAATGTGGTTTTTTCAATGAGAGATAATCCTTACACCCCGGATATATACGAAAGAGGGTTTGCAATGGACATAAGTAATGTTAGAAGAAATGAGACATCGCCGTTCGTATATCATAAAACAATGAATTACGGAGACTGCATTCTTGAAAAAAGGCGGGCTGGCAAAGCTGGAATGGATGAACGGATCTTCCTGAATACAAAGGGACAGATATGCGAGGGTACGGTGAGCAATATATTTTTTGTGAGAGATGGCAGGATATACACACCCGCGATAGACTCAGGTATTCTGCCTGGAACAGTAAGGGAGTATATCTGTGAATCAGAGGCGGTCACACAGACGGTGATATTCCCTGATGAACTGTCATCGTATCAGGAATGCTTTGTGACCAATTCTCTGATGGGGGTCATGCCGGTGAAACTGTTGGGAAATATCAGCTTTGATGAGAGGAACGTCACAGCCATGATAATGAGAAAATATCATAATTTTTCAGCTTTATGCCGGTAAAATGCCTTTTTGTATCATTGTGGTCCGGGCTCAGCCACTTCGCATATGGTAAGAGTGTCACCAGATATGGTAAACCTTATATCGTATCCGCCGTACAGCATTCCATAGCGTCTATTCGGTTCATCCTGATAGCCTGGTCTTGGATCCTGCGCAAGTATCTCTTTCAGGGCCTCGATCTGTGTACTTGAAAATATTGTTTCAAGTTTGACGGCGATATCGTCAGAGAAACATACAGACAGCTCCGGAATATCAAGGGAGTCTGTCCAGCCCCCGGTCGCCTCCGGATGGCTGTCGGTGTATGGCAGATAAGGCTTGATGTCGTACACCGGTGTTCCGTCCAGTATATCGGCACCCGACACCACAAGTCCGTGTACACAGCCGTTTTCTTCATTATATATAATATCCAGAAGTCTCACCGATGACAGACCGGTGTTGTTCGGCCTGAAAGGTGATCTGGTAGCAAAAACCCCCATCCGCTGGTTACCGCCCAGCTTTGGGGGTTTTACTGTTGCGGTAAAACCATTCTTGTGAGCCCTGGAGAAGTCCCACAGCAGCCATATGTGGGAGAATCCGTCAAGCCCTCTGAAAGCCTCTGCCTGATTGTACGGTGGAAGTATCTCTATAAAAGCGGCGGCGCAGTCTGTCAGACCGCTCTGCCTTGGAATGCCGAACTTTTCTTTATAGTCACATCTCACATATCCTATTACTTCTAAACTGGTATTTGTCATGTATATTTATCCCACTTTCTGGTTGTAATTTATAAGTTATGGCAGATTATTTGCTGTACATTCAGCATGCATTGATTAACGCCGACTTTACATTCAATTTACATTGCGCTGGTTATGTATTTTACTTGTGCCATTTATCATAGTGCAAAGAAAAGAACGAAAGGCGCGCGAGTTCTTTTCCGGGACATAAGTGAAGAATGATATGTCCCAATAATACAATATTTGCAAAGACCGGTTCAAGAGATAACCGGCACATGTAACAATTTTCGGAGAAAATTGTTATGCAGCATCAGCCATCGCCGATAGGCGATTTTGCATGGCTGATGTTCCAAGAAAGAATATGGACAAAGTAAGGAGAAAAAGAAAATGGTTAAATTAAAGAAAGTATTGGCAGTAACACTTGGAGCAGCACTTATGATAGGAAGTCTTGCAGGCTGTGGAAATAATTCATCAAAGAGCGCAGATGGCGGATTCGATGCAGCACAGGATATATCAGTAGTATCAAGAGAGGAAGGCTCAGGAACAAGAGGAGCATTCGTAGAGCTCACAGGAGTTGAGGAGAAGGATGCAGATGGCAATAAGGTCGACAACACAACAACAAATGCCATCACATGCAACAGCACAGAGGTCGTACTCACAACAGTAGCAGGAGATGATTATGCAATCGGTTACATATCTCTCGGAGCACTCAACGATACAGTAAAGGCACTCAAGATCGGTGGAGTTGAGGCAAGTGAGGACAACATCAACAACGGTTCATACACCCTCTCAAGACCTTTCAATATCGTTACTAAGGATGGTATCAGTGATGTTGCACAGGATTTCATCAACTACATCATGAGCGAGGATGGACAGAAGATCATCTCAGCAAATAAGTACATTGAGGTTGCAAACAGCGGAGCATTTACTTCAACAAATCCAAAGGGCAAGATTGTTGTTGCAGGTTCGTCTTCAGTAACACCTGTTATGGAAAAACTTATCGAGGCATACAAGGCAATCAACACAAATGCTGATATCGAGCTTCAGGAGAGTGATTCAACAACAGGTATCACATCAACATCAGATGGAACATGCGATATAGGTATGGCATCACGTGAACTCAAGGATACAGAGACAGCACTTGGTCTCAAGGCAACTGTAATAGCTATGGACGGAATCGCAGTTATAGTAAATAACAACAACCCTGCTGAGGACTACACAGTAGATCAGGTCAAGAACATATTCACAGGCTCAGCAGCAAAGTGGGAGGACGTAAAGTAATCAGCTTATGCATAAAGTAAAAGAAATAGTTATGCACATAGTATTCCTTCTTGCAGCTCTGGTATCCATCGCAGCAGTGGCACTCATATGTGTGTTCCTGTTCGTGAATGGAATACCGGCCATTAAGGAGATAGGCTTCGGGAACTTCACCTTAGGTGAGGTCTGGAAGCCTACAAATGGGTACTATGGCATTCTTCCTTTCATATTAGGAAGCATATATGTGACAGCCGGAGCGCTGATAATAGGGGTTCCGATAGGACTTCTCACGGCGATATATCTGGCAAAGTTTTGTCCCGACAGATTATATAAAGTTATAAAGCCATTTATCAATCTGATGGCCGGAATACCTTCGGTGGTATATGGATTCTTTGGAATGTGTGTGCTTGTACCGATGGTGAGAAGCATATTCGGAGTAAATGGTAATACGATGCTCACGGCATCAGTACTTCTTGGAATGATGATACTTCCAACTATCATCAGTGTATCAGAGACCTCAATAAGAGCGGTACCTGACAAGTATTATCAGGGAGCTTTGGCACTTGGAGCAACACATGAGCGAAGCGTGTTCAAGACTGTTGTTCCTGCGGCAAAGTCAGGAGTTATGGCAGCGATTATCCTTGGTGTTGGCCGTGCAGTTGGAGAGACCATGGCGGTTATCATGGTAGCAGGAAACCAGGTTCATATGCCTGACGGAATACTGAGAGGAGTCAGAACACTCACCACAAATATAGTAATGGAGATGGGATATGCGACGGATCTGCACAGACAGGCTTTGATAGCAACGGGCGTGGTACTGTTCGTATTCATACTCATTATCAACCTCCTGTTCTCCATCATAAAGAGAAAGACGGTGGCATAGATGGCAGAGAGAGTAGAAGGAATAAATACCGTTGTCGCATGTGGCGATGACAGAACAAAAAATACAATAATCAGCACGAAAAAGACGGCACCTGAGGACGATCCTTCATCCATAGTTGATGTTGACAGCATAGAGGCTATAAACAAGAGCACATGGTCTGAGAAATGGGCTGAGTACAGAAAGAGACCGGGATCATTCATAATGTTTATCCTTGTACATCTGGCGACACTCATAACTGTGCTCTCCATAGGATTTCTGTTGGTGTATGTACTGGTAAAGGGAATTCCAAACCTTAATGCGGACATATTCAGCTGGGAATATACATCGGACAACTGTTCGCTGGTACCGGCACTTATAAATACGGTTTACATGACGTTGCTGTCCCTCCTGATAGCAGGTCCGATAGGAATATTTGCAGCGATATATCTTGTCGAATATGCAAAGACTGGCAATAAGCTGGTGGGGGTAGTGAGGATCACAGCGGAGACACTTACAGGAATACCTTCGATCGTATACGGACTATTTGGAATGCTGTTTTTCACAAATGCGTGTGGGCTTAGATTATCACTCATATCAGGTGCGTTAACCCTGGCGATAATGGTTCTTCCGGTCATAATGAGAACCACAGAGGAGGCACTCATGGCAGTGCCTAAGTCTTATAGAGAAGGAAGTTTTGGACTGGGAGCCGGAAAGCTCAGAACAGTATTCAAAGTAGTGCTTCCAAGTGCCGTTCCTGGAATACTGTCAGGAATCATACTTGCGACAGGACGTATCGTGGGCGAGACGGCAGCACTCATATACACAGCAGGATCGGTTGCAAAGATGGCGACAAAGCTTACCGATTCAACAAGAACTCTGGCGGTTCATATGTACCTTCTGTCAAAAGAAGGACTTCACACGGATCAGGGTTATGCAACAGCGGTAGTGCTTCTTGTACTTGTAGTGCTTATCAACTTTGCGTCCGACAAGATTGCAGGCAGGGTTGCAGCAGATAAAGCCAATTAACATGTGTCAGGGCTTTGGAATCAGAGTCTTGGCAGGTGCTTACAATATCTGGCAGAAGCGATTGAGCTTCTGCAATTAAAGAATAAAATTCTGAGCACGAAAAAGATAGTACAGCATTCTGTTTCGTGCTTGATATTAAGAATGGAGAAAAATAGATGAATAATAACGTTAAGTTCAGCGTTAAAGATCTGAACCTCTATTATGGAAAGTTCCATGCCCTTAAGGGTATTGATATGGATATTCCGTCAAATGAGGTTACAGCATTTATCGGACCATCAGGTTGTGGTAAGTCAACATTCCTCAAGTCGCTTAACAGAATGAATGATTTAGTAGAGGGATGCAAGATAACAGGTGATGTGAGGCTTGATGGAGAGGATATATACAGCGGAATGGACATCAACCTTCTCAGAAAGAGAGTTGGAATGGTGTTCCAGCAGCCGAACCCTTTTCCGATGAGTGTCTATGACAACATAGCATATGGTCCTAGAACACACGGCATAAGAAACCATGCAAAGCTTGATGAGATAGTTGAGAGATCCCTCAGACAGGCAGCCATATGGGATGAACTCAAGGACAGACTGAAGAAGTCGGCCCTTGGACTTTCGGGTGGTCAGCAGCAGAGACTCTGTATAGCCAGAGCACTGGCAGTGGAGCCTGAGGTACTTCTCATGGATGAACCTACATCGGCCCTTGATCCTATATCGACATCCAAGATAGAGGACCTGGTACTTGAACTGAAGGACAATTACACCATTATCATGGTTACGCATAACATGCAGCAGGCAACCAGAGTTGCGGACAACACAGCGTTCTTCCTTCTCGGAGAGGTCGTTGAGTACGCAGAGACAGAAAAGATGTTCAGCAAGCCGGCTGACAAGCGTACAGAGGATTACATCACCGGTAGATTTGGTTAGGAGGGACACGATGAGAGACAAATATGAGATGCAGCTTAGAAAGCTTCACGCAGAGATGATAGAGATGGGAACTATGATCGAGCAGGCGATCGAGACAGCGATCAAGGCTCTCGTGGCCCAGGACACAGAGCTCGCAAAGAAGGCGATCGAGGCGGATGACGCCATCGACCATCAGGAGAGAGAGATTGAGAATCTGTGTCTCAAGCTGTTCCTTACCCAGCAGCCGGTTGCCGGGGATATGAGAAATATATCCGCAGCACTCAAGATGATAACGGATATGGAGAGGATCGGAGATCACGCCTCAGATATATCAGAACTCACACTGTGCATGGCTGGCACACCATATATAAAGAAGCTTGAGCACATACAGCAGATGGCAAAAGAGACGATCGTCATGCTGGTATCAAGCATAGAGGCATATGTCAACGCAGATGAGAAAAAGGCAAAGAGTGTAATAGAGCATGACGATGTCGTTGATGATCTTTTTGACAAGGTCAAGAATGAACTCATCACAATGATACATGAGAATCCGGATGATGGAGAGCAGGCTTGTGACCTTCTTATGGTTGCCAAGTATCTTGAGAGGATTGGCGATCACGCAACGAATATATCAGAGTGGGTCCACTTCTCAATAACAGGAGAACATGTAGACTGATGATTGAGTAATGGACGAAAAGAGGTGATTTATATGAAGTGGGTATGTACGAAGATAAATGAACTGTCACACATAACAGGTATAGGCAATATGAAACTTTTCATAACAGTCAGCATGGTAGTGTGCGGACTTGCGGGATGTGCTGCAGCATTGCTGCTCCACATGATCCCTGTGCTGGGAGATGTATCATTAGCAAAGCTGATGTTCATATGTGGCGGCTACGGCATGTTCCTGGTAGGAATGCTTGGAAGTGCGGTGTATCTGCTCATAAATGAGACTCTGGGAAGCAAATAAACAGATGAAAACAGAAAAAAGGTCTATGTGATACCACAAAACTGTGCCAAATATTTTGCAGGATTTTACATAGATTTTAAATTTACACAGATTTTACATACACATATCTCACATTTTACATATCCCTTTTACAATAGACTCTGACAAAACAGACGCTGTAAAAGGGATATTGTGTATACAAGTCCTTATACAGAAGTAATTGGAAATGTAATAAGGAGACAAAAGATATGGATATTTTCAATGTGTTATCCCTTCTGGGCGGACTTGCAATGTTCCTGTATGGAATGAACGTGATGGGAGATGGCCTTGCCAAGACGGCTGGCGGTAAGCTGGAGAAGATACTGGAAAAGCTCACATCCACACCTATAAAGGGTGTTCTGCTGGGCGCCGCGGTGACAGGAGTGATCCAGTCGTCATCTGCGACCACGGTTATGGTGGTTGGACTTGTAAACTCTGGAATCATGAAGCTGAGACAGGCGGTGGGTATCATCATGGGTGCTAATATAGGAACAACAGTAACATCATGGATACTCAGCCTTACAGGAATACAGAGTGACAATATATTTATTAATATGTTGAAACCCTCATCCTTTTCACCTATACTCGCAGTAATAGGAATAATATTCCTCATGTTCACCAAGTCTGAGAAGAAGCACGATATAGGTGGAATACTTCTTGGATTTACAGTGCTCATGTTCGGTATGGAGATGATGAGCGGGGCGGTTGAGCCGCTTAAGGATGTACCGGAATTTACGAATATACTCACCATGTTCTCCAATCCATTCCTTGGAATGCTTGTGGGAATGTTGATAACAGCTATCATACAGAGTTCTTCGGCATCTGTAGGTATACTTCAGGCGCTGTGTGCAACCGGGGCTGTGTCATTTGGGACGGCAATCCCAATCATCATGGGTCAGAACATAGGAACCTGTGTAACGGCACTGATATCATGTATAGGAACCAAGAAGAATGCCAAGAGAGCTGCGTTTGTGCATCTGTACTTCAACATCATAGGAACAGTCGTGTTCATGGTGGTGTTCTACACGGTCAATTCATTTGTACACTTCCAGTTCCTGAATGATTCAGCGAATGCAGCTGGTATAGCTGTTGTACACAGTGTGTTTAACGTTGCAGCGACACTTCTTCTGCTTCCGTTCTCAGGCGGACTTGAGAAGCTTGCAACGCTCACTGTCAGAGATAAGGATGAGGTGGAGAAAAATACTCCTGCAGAGCTGGAGATGCTCAAGCGTCTGGATGCCAGATTCCTTGAGAAACCAGCATTTGCTGTTGGACACTGTATAGAGGTCGTAAAATACATGGCTCAGCTTTCAAAGAACAGTGTTGATATGGCGCTGTCACTGGTTGATAATTATGATGAAGCGGTCAGGGATAAGGTTGAGGATCTTGAGGGCATCATAGATACCTATGAGGATGAGGTCGGTTCTTATATGGTAAAGCTCAGCAGCAAGGAGCTCTCCCATGAGGATAGCCAGAAGGTATCGATCGGACTTCATGTCATAGGTGATCTTGAGAGAATGTCGGATCACGCCATAACCATAGCGGATATATGCAGGAAGATGAATGAGGCGGGCGCGTCCTTCTCAGAAAAGGCAAAGTCAGAGCTGGGTGTATACAAGGCTGCAGTTCAGAACATAGTCAGCATGACTGTGGAGGCTTACGACAAAGAAGACCTTCAGGAGGCATCCCATGTGGAGCCGCTTGAGGAAGCAATTAATGAGCTCAACAGTGCGGTTAAGAAGCAGCATATCAAGAGACTTCAGAAGGGCAAATGTACCATTGAGCTCGGAATATCACTGGAGAATCTTATCAACAACTATGAGAGAGTTGCAGATCACTGTTCCAACGTGGCGGTGGCAATGCTTCAGTTAAAATCAGATAACTTTGATACACATGAATATCTGGATAACATGAAGAAGGATTCCAACATAGATTTCCAGAGCATGTACACATATTACAGAGAGATGTACAAGCTGAAGTGATATCTGGCATGTATAAATAATAATGATAAAAATATAATGCAACATGCATGTAAATGAAAGTGGTGTTGCATATGGAAAGGAGACAAAATGGCAGTACATATTTATATTGTAGAAGACGATAAGAATATACGAGAAATCGAGATGTTTGCATTGAAAAACAGCGGATATGCGGTGGAGGAGTTTGAGAATGCGAAATCGTTCTTCTCAAGGACTGTGGAGAAGGTTCCTGATCTGGTGCTTCTGGATATCATGCTCCCTGACATGGATGGTCTTGAGATTGTGAAGAAGCTCAGGAGCAGACCTGATACTGTCAGAGTTCCGATTATCCTTGTGACAGCCAAGACTACAGAACTTGACAAGGTCAAGGGCTTGGATATAGGAGCGGATGATTACCTCACCAAGCCATTTGGCGTGATGGAGCTCATATCCAGAGTCAAGGCGCTGCTCAGAAGAAGCAGGGCGCTGCAGGATGACAAGCAGATGGTACTCGGGGATATAACCCTTGATTCAGAGAGACGCGAGGTGCATGTGGGCGGTGATTTGTGTGAGCTTACCTTCAAGGAGTTTGAACTCTTAAAGCTTCTCATGGTTAATGCAGGAATAGTCCTTCACAGAGACACGATCATGTCGGATGTGTGGGGAACGGATTACGAGGGCGAATCCAGAACCCTTGATATGCATATCAAGACTTTGAGACAGAAGCTTGGCGAAGCAGGTAATATGATAAAGACGGTTAGAAATGTAGGGTATAAGATGGAGTAGCATATGGGTAAGAGAGACGATAAAAGGCTGAAAAAGGTTATCAATCTGGAGTTTATCATCTTTTCACTGGTGGCCATAGCGGTGACCATGGTCCTGTCGACGTTTATATTCTATGAGGTGTACAAGGCGGAGATCATAAGGGATCTGAAGGGGTATGCTGAGGTGCTTAAGAATACCGGGAATTTCGACGCGGATGACCCTGGTGTGTATGCAAGCGTGGATACCAATGACCTCAGATTGACGCTTATAGCGCCTGACGGCAGTGTTCTGTATGACAATCAGGCCGATGAGATTTCCATGCAGAACCATCTTGACAGACCAGAGATAGCAGAGGCATTTGAAAATGGTGATGGACATGTTATAAGAAAGTCGGCAACCCTCAATAAGAGCACATATTACTATGCGATACTGCTCAAGTCTGGAAGGGTGCTGAGAATAGCGAGGGAGACCAACAATGTAATCAGTATGTTCCTTGCGGCTGTGCCGGTCATGCTGGTGGTGATGGCGATCCTTGTCTGTGTCACCATCATAGTGACACACTATCTGACCAGAAACATATTGAAACCAATAGAGCAGATGGCGAACAGTCTGGATGACGATACCCACATAGTTGCGTACAAGGAGATGCGCCCATTCATAGATATGATACAGAAGCAGCATGCGGATATAGTGAAGAGTTCGCAGATGAGACAGGAGTTCACGGCAAATGTATCACATGAGCTTAAGACACCGCTCACATCTATATCGGGGTATTCGGAGCTTATTGAGACCGGTATGGCGACCGAGGTGGATGTGCATCATTTTGCAACTGAGATCCACAAGAACTCCAACAGACTTCTCACCCTCATCAATGATATAATCAGACTGTCAGAGCTGGATGTATCCGAGGATGCGCCACTGATGGAGAAAATCAATCTGGCGGTCATAGCCAGAACAGCCACGGATATGCTGGCGATAAACGCAGAGAAGAACAGTGTGACGCTCAGCTATGATGGCAGTCACGGATATATATATGCGAACAAGATGATGATGGAGGAGCTTGTGTACAACCTCACAGACAATGCCATCAGATACAACAATAAGAGTGGAAGCGTGGATGTATCTGTAAAGACAGTGGATGGAAAGGTTATACTCAGGGTGAAGGATACGGGAATAGGAATCCCGAAGGAGCATCAGGAGAGAATATTTGAGAGGTTTTACAGGGTGGACAAGAGCAGATCCAAGTCCACAGGTGGTACAGGTCTCGGCCTGGCCATAGTAAAGCATATAGTTGCACGTAACAATGCAGTTCTGGATATGATAAGTGAACCTGGAAAGGGAACAGATATATCGGTGACATTTGATAAATACAGGGAAGATGAACAATGATGCAGTCGAAATCAATGAATGTTGAGATGAAATACTGTAAAAGGACAGAATAGATGTTACAATAAAAAGGAGCCTGGTGGAAGTGTTTTAGCCAGACTCCTTAAGTATATTGGTATTCACACACACCGACATTAAGTTCGAAAATATGTGAAATCTTCTGAATTTAATAATATAATACAGCACGTTACGGAAAAAATCAAGTGGTAATTATGCATAACATACAATGCGGTTTATGCATAATTCACAAAACATGCAGTTGAAAGGCAGATAATTTTGGCGGATCGGAAGGAAACAAATTCTTGATTATTGAATTTTATAGTATTACTATATGGTCTTGAATAAGGAGAGTGATAGTATGTCAGCAAACGAATATTTAAGGGCTCAGAAGCTTGGTGAGAAGAGATATCAGGCAGCCGTAGCAAAAAATGAATATCCATATCTTCCGGTTTTGGATGAGATAATATCACCATCCGACACTGTGGGTGAGGTGAATCTTGGTCTCCAGACCATATCGCTTGACCGCGTGGTTGGAACCGCTACCGCTGCAAGGACGACGGCGTTTGCTAGTAATTTTATGCCTATATTGGATTATCATACTGAATTTGGAATGAAATGGGCCGCATTGTGTGAGTCCCACATAGAGGAAGGTATACATGATCCGATAAAGGTATATGAGTATATGAACAAATTCTATGTAGTAGAAGGAAATAAGAGAGTGAGTGTGCTCAAATACTTTGGTGCGGACTCAGTTCCTGCCATGGTTACAAGAAAGATACCTAGAAGGACAGACTCACTTGAGAATAAGATATATTTTGAATTTATAGATTTCCACAAGCAGACGGGGATCAACTATGTATATTTCTCACAGCTCGGTGGATATGATAAGCTCAGGGAGTTCATAGGGATCACTAAGGATGCGGTTTTCACAGAGGATGAGAGACTGGATTTCAACTCGGCACATCTCGCATTTGAGAAGGCTTATCTTGCTAAGAAGGGCAATGAGGAGCTCACTATAACAGTGGACGATGCCATGCTTGTATTCCTCAATGTGTATGGCTATGAAGCTCTTAAGAACATGACTACATCCCAGGTGAAGGACAGTGTTGACAAGGTATGGAATGAGATAGTCCTCACAAATGAGAAGAAGGATAAGACGGTTCTTCCAAAGCTCGATCCTGTGGAGCCTAAGAAGTCTATACTCGACAGGGTTATAAAGCCATCAGGCCCTTCGAACCTGAAGGTGGCATTTGTGTATGATAAGTCGCCAGCCAACTCGGTCTGGACATACAGCCATGAACTGGGTAGAATGGACATGGAGAATAAACTCGGAGATTCTATCGACAGCAGAACCTTCTGTAATGTGGATACACCTGCCAAGCTGACAGAGTGCCTTGGAAGACTTGTGGATGAGAAGTATGATGTGATATTTACGACAGGGCCTGAGATGCTTCCTGAGGCTCTTAAGACTGCAGTGCTCCACCCGGAGATAAAGATACTTAACTGTTCCCTCAGCCTTGCGAACAGCCATGTGCGTACCTATTATGCAAGAATGTACGAGGTGAAGTTCCTCACAGGTATGATAGCGGGAAGCCTGTGTGCTGACGGACAGATAGGATATGTAGCTGATTATCCGATATTCGGAACAACAGCGAACATCAATGCATTTGCCATCGGAGCAAGGATGGTCAACCCTAGGGCAAAGATATATCTGCAGTGGACAAAGGTTAAGAATGCTGATCCACAGAAGTTCTTCGAGAGAAATGGAATAACATATATATCCGATAGAGACATGATCATGCCGGATGATGCGTCACGAAACTTCGGACTTTATCACTATGATCAGAATGGAGAGGTCGTCAACCTTGCCATGCCTTTCTACAACTGGGGTGCATTCTATGAGAGGATCCTTAGATCCATACTGGAGGGCAACTGGAAGCAGGAGGAGAAGAACGAGACCAGCAATGCGATAAGCTACTGGTGGGGTATGTCAGCGGGAATAGTTGACGTCATATGCTCAAAGCACCTTCCGGCCGGAACACAGAAGCTCATATCGGTTATGACAAACCTCATAAGAGAGGGCGCTATCACACCGTTCAGCGGAAAGCTTACATCCCAGAACGGAATAGTGAGAAATGAAGATGACGGAGCGATGCTCCATGAAGATATACTCAAGATGGATTGGCTTGCTGAGAATGTAGTGGGCATGCTCCCTACAGAGGACGATCTTGTCGATGAGGCAAAGACGGTAGTTGCACTTCAGGGTATAGACACACCGGAGAGTCTGGAGCTCAAGTCGGTTCCGGAAGTGAAATAAGATAAATCTCCTACGGAGAAGGTATACTGTAGTACAGGGGAATAGATACGTGAAGATTTTGTTGTTGGCGGATGAAGAATCCAAGTATTTGTGGGATTATTTTGATAAGAGTAAGGTCGAGGGAATAGATCTGATAATATCCTGTGGCGATTTATCGCCACAGTATTTGTCGTTCCTTGCGACATTCAGTCATGCGCCCGTTCTCTATGTCCATGGCAATCACGACGTGTGCTACAAGGATACACCGCCGGGGGGCTGCGAGTGCATAGACGACAAGCTTTATGTGTATAAGGGTGTCAGAATTCTGGGACTTGGCGGTTCGATGGAATACAAGTTTGGTGGTGCGGATCATCAGTATTCCGAGCGTGCGATGGCCAGAAGAGTACGGAAACTCAGGTTTAAGATCATGAGGAACAAGGGCTTTGACATACTTGTTGCCCATTCGCCTGCATACAGGATAAATGATTCCGAGGATCTCCCACATACAGGTTTTAAGTGTTTCATAACACTTATGGAGGAGTACAGACCTAAGTATTTTGTCCATGGCCATGTGCATATAAATTATGGAAGAGATTTTGTCCGCGAATCAAAATACGAGGACACGACGATCATAAATGCCTATGAGAGATATATTATTGAAATTTAGGCAGAAATATTTTGAAATTAAATAATTTCGGCGAAAAGACAGGAATAAATCAAATTTATTGCTGTCTTTCTTGCGAAAATGGAGTTTTTTTGATAAACTGTGGTGAGTTGATATAGTTTATTGATAAGATCCGGAGAAGCTCCGGGATGATGAACAGGGATTGGATAAAGGAAGGAGACATGAGGTTTGGAAAGAAACAGCGAGGAATATAACAGAATACTGGATGAGCTTACAGGTTATTGTACAGAATCTGGCAAGATAGACCAGAACCTCTATGTCAATTATGATGTCAAGAGAGGCCTCAGAGATTCCACAGGAAAAGGTGTACTCACGGGACTCACAGAGATATCTGATGTCATAGGATATGATGTAATAGATGGAGAGAGAGTGCCGACTGATGGTCGTCTGTATTATCAGGGGTACAATGTTGAGGATCTTGAGAGAGGTTTTCACGGAAGTAAATTCGGATTTGAGGAGACTATGTATCTTCTGTTGTTTGGAAAGCTTCCAAATGAGCAGCAGTTTAAGAGATTTGTTGAGATGATGGAGTGCTATAGGGAGCTTCCTAGAAAGTTTACAAGAGATGTTATCCTCAAAGCACCAAGCAAGAATATGATGAACGTTCTGCAGAGATGTGTTCTCACACTCTATTCATATGATGATAATCCGGATGATATAAGCATAGAGAATGTTCTCAGACAGTGTATGGAATTGATAGCACAGTTCCCTGTGATCGCCGCATATGGTTATCAGGGCTACAAGCACTATTTCCACGACATGAGTCTTGTAATACACAATCCGAAGCCGGGGCTTTCCACTGCGGAGAATTTCCTGAGGCTTATCAGATCAGATAAGAAATATACAGAGCTTGAGGCGCAGGTGCTTGACATATGTCTGGTTATACACGCTGAGCATGGTGGTGGTAATAACTCCACATTTACAACTCATGTAGTATCGTCGACAGGAACAGACACATATTCTGCAGTTGCAAGTTCACTTGGATCACTGAAGGGACCTAAGCATGGTGGTGCGAACCTCAAGGTTCAGCAGATGTTTGATGACCTCAAGAGCAATGTCAAGAACTGGGATGATGAGGCTGCACTGGAGAAATATCTCACAGGACTTCTTGACAAGAAGGGCTTTGACCATTCAGGCCTTATATATGGAATGGGGCATGCGGTATACACCAACTCAGATCCTAGAGCTAGGATACTCAAGGGATATGCAGAGAGACTTGCCCAGGAGAAGGGCAGGACAAAGGAATTTGAGCTGTACAAGAAGGTTGAGGAGATATCAGGAAGACTGCTTGCGGCCAGAAGACGCAGCGGCAAGCCTATATCGGCAAATGTAGATTTCTACAGTGGATTTGTATATACGATGCTCGGTATCCCTATCGAGCTGTTTACTCCTATATTTGCCATTGCACGTATTGCGGGATGGTCAGCGCATAGAATAGAGGAGCTTGTCAATGCCGGCAAGATCATCAGACCTGCATACAAGTATGTGGGAACACACAGAGAGTATCTGCCGATGGAAGACAGATAAAGTTATGTACGGCAGATTAAGATAAAGCCGTAGAATACAATAGACATGCATACAGCGCTTCAATCTTCAATAGACAAGGTTGGGGCGCTTAGTGCATTTGATGACAAGGAGATGACCTGGAACATGAAAGATAAGAATAAGAACGCAAAGACTGAGGAAAAGACAAATGTCATGCGCATACTTGACAGCAAGAAGATAAAGTACAACCATTATTGTTATGTGGAGACGGGCGAGACGAATGGAGAGAAGGTTGCTGCCATACTTGGACAGGATCCTGCGTATGTGTATAAGACCCTGGTGACCGTTGCGAAGTCCGGCGCAAATTACGTGTTTGTAATTCCTGTCAAGGAGGAACTTGATCTCAAGAAAGCTGCGAAGGCTGTGGGAGAGAAGTCGATAGATATGCTCAAGGCAAAGGAACTCCTCCCTCTTACCGGATATATACATGGCGGCTGCTCACCTATCGGTATGAAGAAGTTTTTCAGGACCACGATAGATGCAAGTGCTGAAGATCTTGATAAGATGTATGTGAGTGCGGGTAAGGTTGGGTATCAGATAGAGATAGCCCCTGCGGATCTGGAGAAGGTCATACGTCTGGAGTATGTGGATGTGACGGTGTAAAGGACTAAATTACGTGACAAAAAAAGCTGAAATTAAGAAGCTGAAAAATTGAAAAAAGCAGGAATATGAGCCCCTATAACGAAGTTTGCTGGGTTTCATATTCCTGCTTTTAGTTTATCTGCAAAATGTATCTGCCTCGACCGATCCGTTGTTATCTCTGCCATCTTCCGGCGGCACCGCAAGGAAGAACAAGACCTGTCTCTGTGACAGGAAGTCCGATCTCATCTGCCACAACATGTCCGCCAAATCTGCTCTTTACCTCTGTGGATATCATATATGTGAGCACCGCAGGCGCGAGACCTGTTGTATATGAATTTACAAGGAAGAAAAGCGGCTTGTCACAGAGAAGCTGGCTGCAGAGCTTGATGAAAGGATGGATCTTCTCTTCGATCTTCCATATCTCACCCTTTGGTCCTCTGCCGTATGAAGGAGGATCCATGATGATCGCGTCATATTTGTTGCCTCGTCTGATCTCTCTTTCGACAAATTTCACACAGTCGTCAACTATCCATCTGATCGGTGCGTCGGCGAGCCCTGATGATGCTGCGTTTTCCTTTGCCCAGGTAACCATTCCCTTGGATGCATCAACATGGGTGACTGCAGCTCCGGCTTTGGCGGCTGCGCATGTTGCGCCCCCTGTGTATGCGAACAGGTTCAACACCTTAATATCCTTTTTAGGTGAGTTCTTTATCAGTTCGCTGAACCAGTCCCAGTTGACAGCCTGCTCAGGGAACAGACCAGTGTGCTTGAAGCTGAATGGCTTCAGATTGAAAGTCAGATCCCTGTAATTTATTGTCCACTGCTTAGGCAGGCTGAAAAACTCCCATTCTCCGCCGCCTTTGTTGCTTCTATGATAATGTCCGTTCAGTTTATTCCATGCAGGATTTTTCTTTGGAGTGCTCCACAGAACCTGGGGATCTGGTCTGAGTAGAGTGTATTTGTCCCAACGCTCAAGCTTTTCTCCGTCAGAGCAGTCAATAACTTCATAATCCTTCCATCCATCTGCTATCCACATATATGTAATCCTTCCTTATAAAAATAACTTCAAAAAATATATCCTATAGATTATACTTGTATCAAAGCACTGCGTCAAGGCTGCTGTGTGCATAGATTGATGACAGAGATTAATGACGATACAGATTGTTGGTAATGGAGAAGTTGGAATAATGGCAGATATAAGTATAAAAGAATTAATAGAAGAGATGGTACAGAGTGATCCCCACAAGATTATCCTCAGTGGCGGACGCGGTGAATATAGAAAAGTGGTATTTGAGAGAAAAATCATAGGCGGTAAAAGGTGCTTTCAGATAGAAAGGTATACGGAGAAGCAGGTGTTCCACCAGAATATAGATGAGGGCGAGCTTGAAGAAGCACTGGCCGGAGATCTGCAGGATGGATTCAGACAGATAAACATGTTCTCGGCCCGGGAGGAGTGGGATGTGAAGATCTCAAAGAAGGGCAAAATAGCTGTGAATAAGAGGCACACGGAGAATAAACTCATAACTGTTCAGGGAAACAACCGAAGAAAGAAATACATACTTGAAGAGGGAATGGATATCCCTGTATTTACCCATCTGGGCATATTTACAAAGGATGGCAAGGTTGTGCACTCCATGTATGACAAGTTTAAGCAGATCAACAGATTTGCGGAGATCGTGGACAATGTCATGAAGAGCTACAACAAACCTTCTATTAATATAGTAGATTTTGGATGCGGCAAATCGTATCTGACATTTATAGTTTATTATTATCTGCATGAGGTTAAGGGGCTTGATGTCCATATAACCGGCCTGGATCTCAAGGAGCAGGTGATAAAAGACTGCAATGCGCTGGCGGAACAGTTTGGATATACCGGACTAAAATTCGAACTTGGGGATATAAATGGGTATAAGACGGATGTGGATGTGGATATGGTCATGACGCTGCATGCGTGTGATGTTGCCACGGACTATGCGCTGTACAATGCCATTTGCTGGAACGCACAGTATATATTGTCCGTGCCTTGCTGCCAGCATGAGCTGAATAAACAGATGCATTCTGATAAACTGGCTGCGCTGACAAGATACGGTATCATAAAGGAGAGGATAGCTGCGCTGGCAACAGATTCCATCCGTGGACATATGCTTGAGGCGTGTGGATATAAGACTGATATAATGGAATTTATAGACATTGCACATTCGCCTAAAAATCTGCTCATAAGAGCTGTGAAGAAAAATGTATCTCCGGACAGGAGAAAGAAGGCTTTTAAGGATGCGGAAGCACTTTGTGAGGAGTTTGGATTCAGACAGACTCTGATGGAGATGATTAAGGCGGATGGCAGGATATAATTGGATTAAACCTGTGGTTTGTTGTGTGTGTGATGGTTGTGGAATATTATTAAGGAGGATATCATGAGGGCTGCGCTGTATATAGATTGTGATAGCATAGAGGCAAAGGCTGTGCCTGTTATATATGAGGATATAATCAGAACGGACAAGCTTGTGATCTGCAAGATGTTTAATTCCGACAAAGACGATGACAGCTTTATGGAGAGTGCAGGGAGGTTCAGAATACAGGACTGCATGCACGGAGAGTATAAGGTGTCATCGGCGATGGTTGCGCTGGCCGTGGAGGTTATGGCGGATGCTGCGCTTTCAAAGCCAGAGCGCATATATATAGCAACGGGGGACAGTCTGACAGTACCGCTTCTCAACAAGCTGAGGCTCACGGATATAGAGGTTGTGGTTGCCGGTCCATGTGACGCAGACAAAATCCTTGTGAACAGCGCCCAGAGATATATGTATATAGATGTTCTTGCCGGAGAAAAATGCACTGCTGATATACCGGATATAGGTGATATAGCAAAGGAGATATATTCGGTTTCTTCCTATTATAAAGGACAGGGAAGAGATGCTGTCATGGAACAGGTGTATGAAGGCGTTGTGAGAAGATACCCGGATTTTGATGTCAGAAATTATGGCTATACTCATCTTGATACATTTGTGGAGAATAATGTGAGTGGAGTGAAGGTTTATACCGATGAGAATGGCGTGACAAAGCTGACGTTGGTCGATGACAGGGAGGAGATAGACACATTTGCATATGAGTATATGACGGGCAGGGGATATAAGATAGATGATATGGCAGAGCTGCTCGATGCGATTCGAAGCAGATTCCCTGGGTTTGCGATGGAGAATTATGGTTACCATACAGATTACGGGTTCATCTTAAGCTTTTCGAAGTTTGAGATATGGGAGAACAAGGGGATCAAGATGAAGAGGACATTCAAGCTGAGTGAATCTGGCGAGTGATACCCTGTAAATACCCGTTAAAAAAATTCAAAAAAACATAAAAAAATTAAAAAAACCTCTTGATTTAAAGAAATCCCTAGTATATAATCAAACGTGCTGTGGCATGATAGCTGAGAAGCGGAGGTTGCTGCGTACATATATGACGCAGGTTTTTCGTGGAGCGAATGTCAATTTACAAAACTGGCGACAAGTCACTGTACAATATAACCGTCTGTCAAGAGGACAGAAACGACGTGATGGTTCTGGGTTTTAACTTAGGACACACACGGGAGAGTGTACAGTCACCGCTTGTTGTACTAAGATTAAGTGCGAAAAGGAGGCGGCTTTTTTTATGGCAAATCAGATTATGAGAATTACACTTAAGGCTTATGACCACAAACTTATCGACAAGGCAGCAGCACAGATTGTTGATACAGTTAAGAAGACTGGCGCAAAGGTAAGCGGACCAGTTCCAATGCCTACTAAGATTGAGAAGATCACAATCTTAAGAGCAGTTCATAAGTACAAGGACTCAAGAGAGCAGTTTGAGCAGAGAACTCATAAGAGACTTATCGATGTTGTAGCACCAACTCAGAAGACAATTGATGCATTACAGAAGATCGATCTGTCCGCTGGCGTGTTCATCGATGTTAAGATGAAATAATCAAAGTCAGACAGCAATTCAAAAGAAACCCAATTAGATGCGGACTAATTTAAAACAAACCGCAGAAACAATTAAATAACAGTACCTAATGCATTTTCGGATGTAATTTAGTATGATTGCAGATGCAATCCGCTGTGAATTAAATTAGGAGGAAACAGAAATGAAGAAGGCTATATTAGCTACAAAAGTCGGAATGACACAGATTTTCGACGAGAACGGTGTATTAACACCAGTTACAGTATTGCAGGCTGGTCCATGTGTTGTAACCCAGATCAAAACAGTTGAGAATGACGGTTACGATGCAATTCAGGTAGGATTCGGCGAGAAGAAGGAAAGAGTAACAACAAAGGACGTATCAGGAAAGAAAGTTATCAGAAATCCACATGGTGCTGGTAAGGCAGAGGTTGGTCATGCTAAGAAGGCAGGAACAACTCCAAAGGCTTTCTATAGAGAGTTCAGACTTGAGAACACTGCTGAGTACGAGCTTGGCGCAGAGATCAAGGCAGACGTATTTGCTGCTGGCGACAAGATTGATGTTACTGCTAAGTCAAAGGGTAAGGGATACGCAGGCGGTCTTAAGAGACACGGCCTTAAGTCAGGTCCTTCAGGACATGGTTCAAAGTATCACAGACATGCAGGTTCAAACGGTTCTGCAACTACTCCAGGTAGAGTATTCAAGGGCAAGAAGATGCCTGGACATATGGGTAGCGTAAGAGTTACAATCCAGAACCTTGAGGTAGTTAAAATAGATGTTGAGAACAATGTAATCTTGGTTAAGGGCGCTGTTCCGGGACCAAAGAAGTCATTGGTTATGATTAAAGATACAGTAAAGTCTGGTAAGTAGGGCTTTGGAAAGGAGAGGCAACAATGGCATCAGTTAAGGTTTATGACATTGAAGGCAAAGAAGTTGAGACATTAGAGCTCAATGATGCAGTTTTCGGTGTAGAAATAAATGAGCATATAATGCATAAGGCTGTAGTTGGTCAGTTAGCCAACAACCGTCAGGGAACACAGAGCGCTAAGACACGTTCAGAAGTTTCTGGTGGTGGAAGAAAGCCTTGGAGACAGAAGGGAACTGGTCATGCTAGACAGGGTTCAACAAGATCTCCACAGTGGACAGGCGGCGGAGTTGTATTCGCACCAAAGCCAAGAGATTATTCAGTTAAGATGAATAAGAAAGAGAAGCAGCTTGCTATGAAGTCAGCACTTTCATCAAAGGTTGCTGAGAACAAGCTGGTAGTAGTTGACAAGCTTGATCTTCAGGAGGCTAAGACAAGCGTATTTGCAAAGATTCTTGCAAAGCTTTCAGCTCCTAAGGCTCTTGTAGTAACAAAGGATAAGAACAATAACGTTGTTCTTTCAGCAAACAACATTCCAACAGTTAAGACAACAGTAGCTAATTCACTTAGCGTATACGATATTCTCAAGTATGAGAAGCTTGTTCTTACTAAGGAAGCAGTTGCAGCAATTGAGGAGGTGTACGCATAATGGCAGATATCAAATATTATGACGTTATACTTAAGCCAGTGATCACAGAGAAGAGCATGAACGCTATGGCTGAGAAGAAATATACATTCCTTGTTCATCCAGAAGCAAACAAGTCACAGGTTAAGGAAGCTGTAGAGAAGATGTTCGAGGGAACAAAGGTTGCAAAGGTCAACACAATGAACAATGACGGTAAGGTCAAGAGACGTGGTATGACACTTGGTAACACAGCAAAGTACAAGAAGGCTATCGTTCAGCTTACAGCTGACAGCAAGGACATCGAGATCTTCGAGGGACTTTAAGATATAGCCGTGGGTGGCTGCGCAGTATAGCCGCTCATCACATTAGTTGTATACGCAATCAAAGCGTGAGAATAAATTGAACCGAAAGGAGAACAACAATGGGAATTAAGACATATAACCCATATACACCTTCCAGAAGAAATATGACTGGCCTTGATTTCTCAGAGATCACAAAGACAACTCCAGAGAAGTCACTCGTTGTTTCAACAAGCAAGACAGCTGGTCGTAACAATCAGGGTAAAATAACAGTAAGACATCACGGTGGTGGTGCTAAGAGAAAGTATAGAATAATAGATTTCAAGAGAAATGACAAAGATGGTATTCCAGCAACAGTAGCTGCAATCGAGTATGATCCAAACAGATCAGCAAATATTGCACTTCTGTTCTATGCAGATGGAGAAAAGAGATACATCCTTGCTCCTTTCAAGCTTGCAGTTGGCGATGTGCTGATGAATGGCGCAGAGGCAGAGATCAAGGTTGGTAACTGTCTTCCACTTCAGAATATTCCAGTTGGTACTCAGGTACACAACATCGAGCTTTATCCAGGTAAGGGCGGACAGTTAGTTCGTTCAGCAGGAAACGCTGCACAGCTCATGGCTAAGGAAGGAAAGTATGCAACACTTAGACTTCCATCAGGCGAGATGAGAATGGTTCCGATTATCTGTAGAGCAACAGTTGGACAGGTAGGAAACATCGAGCATGGCCTTGTTAACATTGGTAAAGCCGGTCGTAAGCGTCATATGGGCGTTAGACCAACAGTTCGTGGTTCTGTCATGAACCCTAATGACCATCCACATGGTGGTGGAGAAGGTAGAGCACCTATCGGTCGTCCAGGTCCTTCTACTCCATGGGGCAAGCCAGCAATGGGTCTCAAGACAAGAAAGAAGAACAAGCAGTCTAATAAGTTGATCGTAAGACGTAGAGACGGTAAGAATGTTAAATAGTTAAGGAGGAAGAAATATGGCTCGTTCATTAAAAAAAGGACCATTCGCAGATGCACATCTGCTTAAGAAGGTAGATGCTTTAAACGCTGCTAATAAGACAGAAGTTATAAAGACCTGGTCAAGACGTTCAACAATCTTCCCATCATTCGTTGGCCACACATTTGCCGTTCATGATGGAAGAAAGCACGTACCAGTATATGTAACAGAAGATATGGTAGGACATAAGCTCGGTGAGTTCGTAGTTACCAGAACATACAGAGGTCATGGTAAGGACGAAAAGAAGGGTAGAAGATAATATTAGGAATATTTGAAAGGAGGACTTTTCAAAATGGCTAAAGGACATAGATCCCATGACAAGAGACTCAGAAATGAGAACAAAGATACAAGACCATCAGCTAAGGTTTCATACGCAAGAGTATCAGTAACCAAGGCATGTTTTGTGCTTGATGCTATCAGAGGTAAGGATGTTCAGACAGCACTTGCTATCGTAGAATACAACCCAAGATATGGCTCAAGCGTTATAGAGAAGCTTTTGAAGTCTGCTATTGCTAACGCTGAGAACAACAATGGCATGAAGAAGGAGGACCTTTACGTAGCAGAGTGTTACGCTAACAAGGGACCTACAATGAAGAGAGTTCATCCAAGAGCACAGGGTAGAGCATATAGAATCGAGAAGAGAACAAGCCACATCACAATCGTGCTTGACGAGAAATAGGAGGTAAAATATGGGACAGAAAGTTAATCCTCATGGTTTAAGAGTCGGCATTATCAAAGATTGGGATTCAAACTGGTATGCTGACAAGAGAAATGACGAGTTTGCTAAGAACTTAGCAGAAGATCAGATCCTTAGAAAATACTTAAAGACAACTCTTTACAAGTCAAACATCTCAAAGATCGAGATCGAGAGATCAGCAAAGAATGTAAAGATCGTATTATACACAGCTAAGCCTGGAGTAGTAATCGGAAAGGGTGGAGCCGGAATCGAGAAGATCAAGGCTGACGCTCAGAAGTTAACAGATAAGAAGCTCTTTATCGACGTTAAGGAGATCAAGAAGCCGGATGCTGACGCTCAGCTCGTTGCAGAGAACATCGCAGCACAGCTTGAGAATCGTATCGCATTCAGAAAGGCTATGAAGTCTTGCATGGGTAGAACAATGAAGTCAGGCGCACAGGGTATCAAGTGTGCATGTTCAGGTCGTCTTGGCGGTGCTGATATGGCTAGAACAGAGTTCTACAGCGAGGGAACAATTCCTCTTCAGACACTCCGTGCTGATATCGATTACGGATTTGCTGAAGCAGATACAACATATGGTAAGGTTGGCGTAAAGACATGGATCTACCATGGTGAAGTACTTCCAACAAAGACAGTAAAGGAAGGGGGAAATAAATAATGTTAATGCCAAAGAGAGTAAAGCGTCGTAAGCAGTTCAGAGGAACAATGGCTGGTAAGGCACTTAGAGGCAATAAGATTACAAACGGTGAGTATGGTCTCGTAGCATTAGAGCCAGCTTGGATCAAGTCAAACCAGATCGAGGCAGCCAGAATTGCAATGACAAGATATATGAAGCGTAGTGGTAAGGTATTTATCAAGATTTTCCCTGACAAGCCAGTTACAGCAAAGCCGGCTGAGACTCGAATGGGTTCAGGAAAGGGAGCACTTGAGTATTGGGTAGCAGTAGTTAAGCCAGGCAGAGTTATGTTTGAGGTTCAGGGCGTACCTGAGGAGGTAGCTAAAGAGGCTCTCAGACTCGCTATGCACAAGCTTCCACTTAAGTGTAAGATCGCATCAAAGGAAGAGTTAGAGGAGGTAGCAGGCAGTGAAAACTAAGGATTTTATGAACGAATTAAATAGCAAGTCCGTTGACGATCTCCAGAAAGATTTAGTAGCTGCAAAGAAGGAATTATTCAACCTGAGATTCCAGAATGCTACAAATCAGCTTGACAACACAAGCAGAATCAAGGACGTTAGAAAGAATATAGCAAGAATACAGACAGTTATAGCCCAGAAGGCTAATGCTTAATTATCTTGGAAGGAGGAATTATTGTGGAAAGAAATCTGAGAAAAACACGTGTTGGTATAGTTACAAGTGACAAGATGGATAAGACAATCGTTGTTTCTATCGTAGATAATGTTAAGCATCCTCTTTATGGTAAGATTGTAAAGAGAACAGTAAAGCTGAAGGCTCATGACGAGAATAACGAGTGCAAGATTGGCGATAGAGTAAAGGTTATGGAGACAAGACCATTATCAAAGGATAAGAGATGGAGACTTGTTGAGATCATCGAGAAGGCAAAGTAAGGAGGCAAATTAAATGGTTCAGCAGGAAACAAGACTTAAAGTTGCTGATAACACAGGTGCAAAAGAGTTACTTTGTATCAGAGTGTTAGGCGGATCAGTTAGAAGATATGCGAATATCGGCGATATCATCGTTGCCTCTGTTAAGGATGCAACACCAGGCGGAGTTGTAAAGAAGGGCGATGTAGTTAAGGCCGTTGTAGTTAGAACAAAGCATGGCGCTCGTCGTAAGGATGGTTCATACATCAAGTTTGACGAGAACGCTGCTGTAATTATAAAAGACGATATGAATCCAAGAGGTACACGTATCTTTGGACCAGTTGCAAGAGAGCTCCGTGATAAGAAATTCATGAAGATCGTATCACTTGCACCTGAAGTATTATAAGGAGGTGTGACTATGGCAACAATGAAGATTAAGAAAGATGATATGGTACAGGTTATCGCTGGTAAGGACAAGGGCAAGAGCGGAAAGGTCGTTTCAGTAGATAAGAAGAATGGTACCGTAGTAGTTGAAGGAATCAACAAAGTATTTAAGCATAGCAAGCCAAGCATGGCTAACCAGCAGGGCGGAATCATCGAGATGGAAGCCCCACTTGACATCTCTAATGTAATGTATCTTTACAAGGGCAAGCCAGTTAGAGTTGGTTTTGAAGGAACTGGTAAGGATAAGGTTCGTGTAGCCAAAGTTGATGGCAAGACAGAGAAGATAGATTAATTGGAAGGAGGTCGTCTTAGGTGAGTAGACTTAAAGAAAAGTATGACGCTGAAATTAAGAGCGCCATGGTTGAGAAATTTGGATATAAGAATGTAATGCAGATACCAAAGCTCGATAAGATCGTTATCAATATGGGCGTTGGTGAAGCTAGAGAGAACGCTAAGGTTCTCGACGCTGCTATCAAGGATCTTGAGACAATCACAGGTCAGAAGGCAGTTGTAACAAGAGCAAAGAAGTCAGTAGCTAACTTCAAGCTGAGAGAGGGAATGCCTATCGGATGTAAGGTAACTCTACGTGGCGAGAAGATGTATGAGTTCCTTGATCGTCTTGTAAATCTTGCACTCCCACGTGTACGTGACTTCAGAGGTATCAATCCAAACGGATTTGATGGAAGAGGTAACTACGCATTCGGTATTAAGGAGCAGCTTATCTTCCCTGAGATCGAGTACGATAAGGTAGATAAGGTTAGAGGTATGGATATAATTTGCGTAACAACAGCACAGACTGACGAGGAAGCTCGTGAGTTACTTACACTGTTCGGCATGCCTTATAGCAAATAATAAAGGAGGAGATTCGAGAAATGGCTAAGACATCAATGAAAGTTAAGCAGCAGCGCAAGCAGAAGTTCTCAACAAGAGAGTACACACGTTGCAGCATTTGTGGACGTCCACACTCAGTTTTAAAGAAGTACGGAATTTGTAGAATCTGCTTCCGTGAGTTAGCATATAAGGGACAGATTCCTGGCGTTAAGAAATCAAGCTGGTAAGAGTAAGAAGGAGGAAATTTATTATGTCAATGAGCGATCCAATTGCAGATATGCTTACAAGAATTCGTAATGCTAATACAGCAAAGCATGATACAGTAGAAATCCCTGCTTCAAAGATGAAGAAAGCTATTGCCGACATACTTTTATCAGAAGGATATGTTAAGGCTGTAGATATCGTTGAGGACGGTAAGTTCGAGACAATCAAGATCACATTGAAGTATGGTGCAGATAAGAACGAGAAGATCATCACAGGTCTTAAGAGAATTTCAAAGCCTGGTCTTCGAGTATACGCAAGCAAGGATGAGCTTCCAAGAGTACTTGGTGGACTTGGAACTGCTATTATCTCTACAAACAAGGGTGTATTAACAGATAAGGAAGCTAGAAAACAGAACGTAGGTGGAGAAGTACTTGCGTTTATTTGGTAAAAGGAGGACGGCAAAATGTCACGTATCGGAAGAATGCCTATCGCTGTACCTGCAGGCGTAACTGTAGATATAGCAGAAAATAATAAAGTGACTGTTAAAGGACCAAAGGGAACTCTTGAGAGAGTTCTCCCTGCGGAAATGGATATAAAGTTAGACGGCGATACAATCACAGTATCAAGACCTAACGACTTAAAGAAGATGAAATCACTTCACGGACTCACAAGAACACTTATCCACAACATGGTAGTAGGTGTTACAGAGGGTTACAAGAAGGAGCTTGAGGTTAACGGTGTAGGTTACAGAGCTCAGAAGCAGGGTAATAAGCTTGTTCTTGCTCTTGGTTATTCACACCCAGTTGAGATGGTTGATCCAGATGGTATCGAAACATCAGTTGATGGAAACAAAATCATAGTAAGCGGAATCAGCAAGGAAAAGGTTGGTCAGTACGCTGCTGAGATCAGAGAGAAGAGAGCACCAGAGCCATACAAGGGCAAGGGTATCAAGTATGTGGATGAGACTATCAGACGTAAAGTTGGTAAGACTGGTAAGAAATAATAAAGGAGTGAGATAAGATGATTAATAAAGAATCAAGAAGCGCAATTCGTGTAAAGAAGCATATGCGTGTTCGTAATCGTTTAGCTGGAACAACAGAGAGACCACGTTTAGCTGTATTCAGAAGTAATAATCATATGTACGCTCAGATTATTGATGATTCAGTTGGTAAGACATTAGTAGCAGCATCTACAACAGAGAAGGCTATTAAGGATGAGCTTGAGAAGACAAATGATGTTGATGCAGCAGCTTACGTTGGTAAGGTTATTGCTGAGAGAGCACTTGAGAAGGGTATCAAGACTGTTATCTATGATAGAGGCGGTTTCGTATACCACGGTAAGGTTCAGGCATTAGCAGATGCAGCGAGAGAAGCTGGTCTGGAATTCTAGTAAGGAGGAAGAACAACGTATGAAGCGTGAAATAATTGATGCAAGTAAGTTAGAGTTAGAAGATAAAGTTGTTGCCATCAAGCGTGTAACAAAGGTTGTTAAGGGTGGACGTAATTCTAGAGTTGCAGCTCTCGTAGTTGTTGGTGATAGAAATGGCCACGTTGGCGTTGGTGTTGGCAAGGCAGTTGAGACTCCAGAAGCTATCCGTAAGGGTAAGGAGGATGCTGCAAAGCATTTAGTTACAGTTCCTGTAAATGAAGTTGGTAGTATCCCTTACGACTGGAATGGACAGTTCGGCAGTGCTTCAGTTCTTCTGAAGACAGCTCCAGAAGGTACTGGTATCATCGCTGGTGGTCCTGCTCGTAGCGTACTTGAGCTTGCAGGATATAAGAACATCCGTACAAAGTCCTTAGGATCAAACAACAAGCAGAACGTAGTTCTTGCAACAATCAAGGGCCTTACAGAGATCAAGAACCCAGAGGATATCGCAAGACTTCGTGGAAAATCTGTTGATGAGATACTTAACTAAGGAGGTATTAGAAGATGGCAGATAAGTTAAAGGTAACTTTGGTAAAGTCCCCTATCGGTGCTGTACCAAAGCATAGAAAGACAGTAGAGGCTCTTGGACTTAAGAAGGTTAATAAGTCAGTAGAGCTCCCAAATAACGCTGCAACACTTGGAATGGTTAAGCAGGTAAGTTATATGGTAAAGGTTGAGGAAGTATAAGAGAAGGAGGATACGCAGATCATGGATTTATCTACATTAAAGCCGGCTGAAGGCTCAAAGCACAGTGCTAATTTCCGTGTAGGCCGTGGACATGGTTCAGGAAATGGCAAGACTGCAGGTAAGGGACATAAGGGTCAGAAGGCACGTTCTGGATCACCTAGACCAGGTTTCGAAGGTGGACAGATGCCATTATATAGACGTCTTCCTAAGAGAGGCTTTAATTGCATCAATCACAAAGAGATCGTTGCAATCAATGTATCAGCTCTTGAGAGATTCGAGGATGGCTCAGACGTAACTGTTGAGACATTAGTAGAGGCAGGTATCATTAAGAATCCTCGTGATGGAGTTAAGATTCTTGGAAATGGAGAGTTAACTAAAAAGCTCAATGTTAAGGCTAATGCTTTTTCAAAGTCAGCAGCTGAGAAAATTGAAGCTCTTGGCGGAAAAGCAGAGGTGATGTAATATGTTCAAAACCTTAATCAATGCATTTAAGGTACAGGATATACGAAGAAGACTTTTATATACGTTCTTCATTCTCGTGGTAGTCAGACTTGGTAGTCTGATTACCGTTCCGGGAATAAGTGCGGATGCAATAAGAGAGTACATGCAGAATGCACTCGGTGATTCACTGAACATCTTCAGTTCATTCACCGGAGGATCGTTCGAGCAGATGTCGATCTTTGCATTGTCGGTAACACCTTACATTACAGCTTCCATCATCATACAGCTTCTCACCATTGCTATACCGGCTTTGGAAGAACTGCAGAAAGACGGAGAAGATGGTAGAAAGAAGATCACCGCTATCACAAGATATATGACAGTAGGTCTTGCTATTCTTGAGAGTGCTGGTCTTGTAGTAGGATTTGGAAACAAGGGAGTCATTGAGAATTATAACTTCTGGACAGTTCTTTGCATCGTAGTCATTCTTACGGCAGGAAGTGCTATAGTAATGTGGCTTGGCGAGAGAGCAACAGAGAAGGGTGTTGGCAATGGTATATCAGTAATCCTTTTGATCAACATTGTTTCAACAATGCCAAATGACTTCAAGAATTTATACACACAGTTCATGAAGGGCAGAGACTTTGTAAGATTTACACTTGTAGGACTCATTATCCTTGCAGTTGTAGTTATTACAGTAGTATTTGTATGTGCACTTCAGGGCGCAGAGAGAAGAATTCCTGTACAGTATGCCAAGACAGTAAGAGGAAGAAAGACGATGGGCGGACAGTCCTCTCATATTCCACTTAAGGTCAATACTGCAGGTGTTATTCCGGTCATCTTTGCATCATCCATACTGTCTGTTCCACAGATCGTAGTGAATCTGTTCAACATCAAGACATCTGGTGTAGGAGCAAAGATAATCCAGGGTATGAGTCAGGGCTACTGGTTTAACAGATCTTATCCTTGGGCATCGATCGGTTTGATCGTATATATTTTACTTGTGTTCTTCTTCGCATATTTCTACACAGCGATCACATTCAATCCAATGGAGATTGCCAACAATATGAAGAAGAGTGGCGGTTTTGTCCCTGGTATAAGACCTGGACAGTCAACACAGGATTACCTTAATAAGATTTTAAACTACATCATATTTATAGGTGCTGTAGGACTTATCATAGTAGCATGTATACCAATGTTCTTCAGTGGTTTCTTTGGAGCAAATGTTTCATTTGGAGGAACATCACTTATCATCGTTGTAGGTGTTGTTATAGAGACAATTAAGAATATTGAGTCACGTATGCTGGTAAGGAACTATCAGGGATTCCTTTTAGACTAAAATATGACGTGGCAATAAACACGAATGGGAGTGTGCCGTATAGTACACTTCCTATTCGTGTATTATAGAGAGAATAGTATTTGATAAGAATGGGAAACGTTCAAAAAAATGGAGGTTGAATATATGAAGATAATCATGTTAGGCGCACCGGGCGCAGGCAAGGGAACACAGGCAAAGATGATCGCTGCAAAGTACGGCGTACCACATATCTCAACAGGAGATATATTCAGAGCGAACATAAAGAACGGCACAGAGCTTGGTGCAAAGGCAAAGGAGTACATGGATAAGGGACTTCTTGTACCAGATGAGCTCGTTGTCGACTTGGTAATAGATAGATTCAAGGCTGATGACTGTGCAAAGGGATATATCCTTGACGGATTCCCAAGAACTATCCCACAGGCAGAGGCACTTGACAAGGCACTCTCAGCAATCGGCGATTCAGTTGATTACGCTATCAATGTTGAGGTACCTGATGAGAATATCATCGAGAGAATGTCAGGCAGACGTGCATGTGTAGGTTGTGGAGCAACATACCATATCGTATACAACCCAACAAAAGTTGAGGGCAAGTGTGATGCATGTGGAGCTGATCTCATCCTTAGAGACGATGATAAGCCAGAGACAGTAGAGAAGAGACTTAATGTATATCATGAGCAGACACAGCCTCTCATCGATTACTACAAGGCAAAGGGCATCCTGAAAGAGGTTGACGGAACCGTAGATATGAAGGATGTATTCGCTGCTATCACTGATATATTAGGTGAGTAAATATGAAGGGTATTTCCATAAAATCCCAGGAAGAGATTGAGCTTATGAGAGAGGCTGGAAGAATTCTGGCGATAACTCATGAGGAGATGAGAAAAGCATTGAAGCCGGGAATGACCACATATGATATAGATAAGCTCGGTGAAGAGGTTATCAGAAGTTATCACTGTGAACCATCATTTCTGAACTATCAGGGATATCCGGCGTCGGTGTGTGTATCTGTAAATGATGAGGTGGTACATGGAATTCCATCAAAGAACAGAGTGCTTCAGGATGGAGATATAGTAAGTCTTGATGCCGGTGTTATCTATAAGGGTTACCATTCAGACTCAGCCAGAACATATGGAGTTGGCGAGATATCTGATATGGCAAAGTATCTCATAGAGGCAACGAAGCAAAGCTTCTTTGAAGGACTGTCAGCGGCCCGTGCGGGAAATCATGTGCGGGATATAGGAATAGCGGTCGAGTCCTATGCCGATGAGTGTGGACTTGGAGTTGTTGTCGATCTGGTGGGACATGGAGTTGGAAAAAATCTTCATGAAGAGCCGGAGGTCCCAAACTTCGCAACAAGAAGAAGAGGACCGAAGCTGAAAGCAGGAATGACGATAGCGATAGAACCGATGATCACACTTGGCGATTACGAAGTGAAGTGGATGCCGGATGGATGGACGGTCGTCACCGCAGACAAATCACTGGCGGCACATTATGAGAATACAATACTTATAACAGATGGAGAGCCTGAGATACTTTCAAGGGCCGATGGAATTGAGCTGTAGATGTGATATCATATGTCGTCGTTCGTAAGCACGATGACATATTCATTATATCATGGAGAACTCATAAGTTGATTTATATATATAGGAGGATTTTTGAAAATGTCAAAAGCAGATGTAATTGAAGTAGAAGGAACAGTAGTTGAGAAACTTCCAAATGCCATGTTTCAGGTAGAACTTGAGAATGGACACAAGGTTCTTGCTCATATAAGTGGAAAGCTGAGAATGAATTATATAAAGATTCTTCCTGGCGACAAAGTTACAATAGAGTTATCACCATACGATCTTACCAAGGGAAGAATCGTTTGGAGAGATAAATAATAAAAAAATGAATTTCCCTATTGCATTTTATCAATGAAAATGATAGAATGCTAATTCGTAGCGGACTTTTTTTGAAAGGAGAGTTTCTAATGAAGGTTAGAGCATCAGTAAAACCTATCTGCGATAAGTGCAAAGTTATCAAGAGAAAGGGAATCGTTAGAGTTATCTGCGAGAATCCAAAGCACAAGCAGCGTCAGGGTTAATCAAAAAAGGAAAAGAAGTATATGGATGATAGCCCATCCGGAAGTATACTTATTTTCGTGCGTCAGTACATATATCTAATGTACTGTATTATTTAAAAGCGGCTGTGGCATACGTAGATATGCCAATACAATTATAGAAATATACAACTTAGTTGAAGTTTGCGGTGTATGCATTTCACCCCATAGCGTGTGCTATGGGATACATTTGTGGATTCAGCTTAAAAGAAGATTTTACGGAGGTTATTATAATGGCTCGTATTTCAGGTGTTGATTTACCAAGAGAGAAACGTGTTGAAATTGGTCTTACTTATATCTATGGTATCGGACTTCCTTCATCACAGCGTATTCTTAAGGAAGCAAACGTTAATCCTGATACACGTTGCGCAGATCTGACTGACGATGAGGTTAGAAGACTCAGCGAGGTTATCAAGGCAACTCAGGTAGTAGAGGGAGATTTACGTAGAGAGATAGGCTTCAATATTAAGCGTTTACAGGAGATTGCTTGCTATCGTGGTAAGCGTCATAGACAGGGACTTCCTGTTCGTGGACAGAAGACTAAGACTAACGCTAGAACTCGTAAGGGTCCTAAGAAGACTGTTGCTAATAAGAAGAAGTAATATTTATAGAATATATTTGTAAAAAACCATAGGAGGTTTAGGCTAATGGCTAAGCAGGCAACTAAAAAAGTGGCTAAGAAGCGTGTCAGAAAGAGCGTACAGCACGGACAGGCTCATATTCAGTCATCTTTCAATAATACAATTGTTACATTAACAGACGCTGAAGGCAATGCGCTTTCATGGGCAAGCGCTGGTGGATTAGGATTTAAGGGTTCTAAGAAGTCAACTCCATATGCTGCTCAGATGGCTGCAGAGACAGCCGCAAAGGCTGCTGCACCTTACGGACTCAAGACAATCGACGTATTTGTCAAGGGACCAGGTTCAGGAAGAGAGGCTGCAATTCGTGCACTCTCAGCATGTGGTATAGATGTAGTTAGTATCAAGGATGTTACTCCGGTTCCACATAACGGATGTCGTCCACCAAAGAGAAGAAGAGTTTAATTAGAGGAGGTACAAACAAGATGGCAGTAGATAGAACCCCAGTTCTTAAGAGATGCAGATCTTTAGGCATGGAGCCAATGTATCTCGGAATAGACAAGAAGTCAAACAGAAGACCAAACAGATCAAATAGAAAGCAGAGCGAGTATGGACTTCAGCTCCGCGAGAAGCAGAAGGCTAAGTTCATTTATGGTGTACTTGAGAAGCCTTTCCGTAACCTTTATGCAAAGGCTGAGCAGCAGAAGGGATTAACAGGTCCTAACCTCATGACATTACTTGAGCTTAGACTTGACAACATCATCTTCAGATTAGGCTTTGCAAGAACAAGAAGAGAGGCTAGACAGATCGTAGATCACAAGCACGTACTTGTAAATGGCAAGTGTGTAAACATCCCTTCATACTCAGTTAAGCCAGGCGATAAGATCGAGATCAGAGAGAAGAGCAAGTCTCTTCAGAGATACAAGGATATCATGGCTGCAACAGAGGGTGTTCTCGTACCAGGTTGGTTAACAGCAGACAGAGATAACCTCGCAGGTGAAGTTGTAGAGAAGCCAAGCAGAGAGCAGATCGATGTTCCTGTAAATGAGACTCTCATCGTCGAGTTATATTCTAAGTAAGATTTGTTCTTTATTTATACATTTTGTAACTTGGAGTGTAGCATTTTAAAACCCGTAAAGGAGGGGCTTAGATGTTTGAGTTTGAAAAACCAAAAATCGAGATCGTTGAGACTTCAGATGACAACAAATATGGCAAGTTTGTAATCGAGCCTTTAGAGAGAGGTTACGGTATAACACTTGGTAACTCACTTAGAAGAATAATGCTTTCTTCATTACCAGGTACCGCTGTAAGCCACGTTAAGATAAAGGGTGTTTTACACGAGTTCAGCTCAATACCAGGTGTAAAAGAGGATGTTACTGAGATAATAATGAACATCAAGAATGTCGTTATCAAGAATAACTCAGATACATTTGAGCCAAAGCAGGCATACATCGATGTTGTTGGTGAGCGCGTTGTTAAGGCAGGAGATATCAAGGTTGACGGAGATATAGAGATTGTAAATCCTGATCTTGTAATCGCAAACCTTAGTGGTCCGGACGCAAAGCTTGAGATGGAGCTTACAATTGTCAACGGACGTGGATATGTAAGCCTTGACAAGAACAAGGAAGCAGATGCACCAATTGATGTCATCGCTATTGACTCAATCTTCACCCCTGTTGAAAGAGTAAACCTTACAGTTCAGAATACACGTGTTGGTCAGGTTACTGACTATGATAAGTTAACTCTTGATGTATATACAAACGGAGCTCTTGCTCCAGATGAGGCAGTAAGTCTTGCTGCAAATCTTCTGGTAGAGCACTTGAAGCTGTTCGTAGATTTATCAGAGAACGCACGTCTTGTAGATGTTATGGTTGAGAGCACAACAGACGAGAAGGAAAAGGTTCTTGAGATGAATATCGATGAGCTCGAGTTATCAGTTCGTTCATACAACTGTTTGAAGAGAGCTGGCATCAACACAGTTCAGGAACTTATAAACAAGACACCAGAGGATATGATGAAGGTTCGTAACCTTGGTCGTAAGTCACTGGATGAAGTATTAGCTAAGCTTAAGGAGTTAGGCTTATCACTTAATCAGAACGAGGACTAATAGCAGTTCCCGTATACCACTCAAGCTGAATAATAGTAAGCACAGTGAAGACCCGCAAAGGGTATAGGAGGATAATTAAAATGGCAAAGTATAGAAAGCTTGGAAAAGCAAGCGCACAGAGAAACGCATTACTTCGTAACCAGGTAACTCAGTTACTGTATCATGGAAAGATCAAGACAACAGAGGCAAGAGCTAAGGAAGTTGTTAAGATCGCAGAGAAGCTCATCACTTTAGCAGTTGCTGAGAAGGACAACTACGATGAGGTTACAGTTCAGGCTAAGGTTGCTAAGAAGGATAAAGATGGCAAGAGAATCAAGGAAGTTGTAGACGGTAAGAAGGTTACAGTATACGACACAGTTGAGAAGACAGTTAAGAAGGATCAGCCTTCAAGACTTCATGCCAGAAGAGAGATGCTCAAGGTTTTATATCCAGTTGTTGAAGTTCCTACAGATGCTGCTGGTAAGAAGGCCGGTACTAAGAAGATCGACTTAACACAGAAGTTATTCGATGAGTATGGTACAAAGTACGCAGGACGTAAGGGTGGTTACACAAGAATCATCAAGATCGGTCAGCGTAAGGGTGATCAGGCTCTTGAGGTTATTCTCGAGTTAGTATAATCGATTGATAGATTGATATTATACAGATAAATAAACAGGGCTGCAGTACATAGACGTATTAGTTTACGTTCGTGTACGGCGGCCCTGTTTTTTAATAAAATTTAGTGAAATATAGAGAGATTTCATTGATATAGATTGGAAAGATTATGAGCTTCATAAATGTAAAAGGACTATCTCATAAATTTAATATAAAGGACAAAGACGGCAATAAGATAGGGGAGAACTGGGCAATAAAGGATGTAGATTTTCTTGCCGACAAGGGGGAGATAATCGCGATCCTTGGCAGAAACGGTTCAGGGAAGTCTACGTTTGCAAGACATTTGAATGGACTGCTTGCACCGCATGAGGGTTCGATAGTCATAGGTGGAAAAGACATGGCGGAGATGGGAGAGCTTACATCCGTCAGACGACAGGTAGGAATGGTGTTTCAAAATCCCGATAACCAGATAGTCGGCAACACCCTCGCTGAGGATATAGGATTTGGGCTGGAGAATCTTGGCGTCTCCAGCGAAGATATATGGAAGAAGATAGATGAGATGCTGGAACTCACAGGACTCACAGCCTATAAGTATGCCAATACGTCAAGAATAAGCGGTGGACAGAAACAGCGGCTTGCAATCGCATCGTCCATGGCGATGACTCCGGATTGTATAGTGCTAGACGAGGCGACATCCATGCTTGACCCGCAGGGAGCAAAGGATATGCTGGAGCTTGTGCAGAGATTGAACAAAGAAAAGAAAATAACCGTAATAATGGTGACTCACAGGATAACTGAGGCACTTATGGCGGATAAAGTATACATATTGGATAATAGCAGGATCGTGGCAGAGGGTACACCTGGAGATGTATTCACAGATGTTGACCGGCTTAAGAGCTATGGACTGGAGATACCGGTTGATATGAAGCGTAGGGCCGGAATACCGATCGATATCTGCTATAAATATAAGAACAGGCATATGGATATAAGCAGCGATATGAACAATGCGCAGAGTAATCATGCTGAGGATGAGAAGACTGCAGATAATTCAGAAAAATGTATAGTTGAGCTTCAGAATGTATCATATTCGTATGTGAATGGAAATGAGTCATTTCAGGCGCTTTCTGATATAAACATCAAGATATATGAAGGACAGGTTGTCGCTGTAATAGGGCAGACCGGCTCGGGAAAGAGTACACTGCTTCAAATGATAAATAAGCTGATAGTTCCACAGAGTGGCAAGGTATATCTGTATGATACGGATGTGCAGAGTGTAAGAAATATCAAGGATATCCGCAGGAGGATAGGGTATGTATTTCAGTTCCCTGAGTCCCAGTTGTTTGAGAATACGGTGCTCAAGGATGTAATGTATGGCCCGATAAACTTTGGAATGTCAAAGAGAGAGGCTGCGGATGCTGCCAGAAAGGCGCTTGAGTTGGTGGGAGTACCGGAGAAATATGCGGAGTATTCTCCATTCGAATTGTCCGGTGGTTTGAAAAAGAGGGTGGCAATAGCGGGAATACTGGCATATGAGCCAGACGTATTGATCCTTGATGAGCCTGCATGCGGACTTGACGGAGAGAGTCGGGAGCAGTTATGGAATCTCGTCAGAAAGCTCAACAGAGAGAAAAATGTGACGATCATACTGGTATCCCACGACATGGAGGATGTGTATGAGATGTCAGAGAGGATTCTTCTTATGGAACATGGAAGGATAGTGTATGATGGAGGGACAGGTGAGTTTTTTGAGGACAGGAGCTTACTTGAGCAGTACGGTATAGATGTTCCCGGGTGCCCGGAATAGGAGATTTACTATGATACGAGATATTACAATAGGACAATATTACATTGGCAATTCTGTGATACATAGAATGGATCCGAGAACAAAGCTTGCAATAACATTTCTATATGCCATATCGCTGTTTCTTTGCAAGGACTGGATCATGATACTTGCCGCAACGGCATTCCTCTGTATATATGTGGCGGTGAGCAGGGTGCCGATAACATACATTTGCAGGGGACTGAAGGTCATATGGATGTTTATTCTGTTTACAGCAATATTCAGCGTGTTCAACGGGGACGGACGGGTACTTTGGAGCTGGCACAGACTTCGCATAACAGATAACAGTGTGATGACTACGGTGCTTGTGGTTATACGCCTTGTATACCTCATAATAGGCTCATCTGTCATGACGTACACTACAAGACCGATGAATCTGGCAAATGGACTGGAGAGCAGTCTGGGATTCTTGAAGAAAATAAAGGTTCCGGTGTCTGATATGGCCATGATGCTTATGATTGCATTGCGATTTATCCCGATATTTATGGAGGAGCTGGATAAGATCATGAAGGCACAGCTTTCCAGAGGTGCGGACTTCGAGAGTGGCAATATATTCAAGAGGATAAAGAGTTATGTACCTGTATTTGTACCATTATTTGTATCGGCGATAAGGAGGGCCACAGATCTTGCCCAGGCCATGGATGCCAGATGTTTTGACGGCAGCGAAGGCAGGAGCCGCATGAATCCGTTAAAATACAGTGGAACAGACTATGTAAGTTATGCTATAGTGTTGGTGTATCTGGGATGCATGATAGTATACAGATGTGTGATGTAGGAAATCCTGCAATCTTATTTCGGGATACATGCGCACTTCGGGATCAAAAGTCGTTTGTATATAGATTTGTTTTAAATATTACAGAGTCAATGACGATCGGGCTTGATTAAGAATTGGAGCGTAATTCAGATACATCGATAATATAGAAAAGGATACGGATGTGTCAGATACATCCCTAGTATGAATATGAAGAGAGTAAAATTGATCGTAGCCTACGATGGAACAAATTATTGCGGATGGCAGGTCCAGATAAATGGAATAACTGTGGAGGAGGTCCTGAATAAGACTCTCAGCGAACTCTGCCACGAGAATATAAAGGTGATAGGAGCTAGTAGGACGGATTCCGGAGTGCACGCCCTGGGAAATGTGGCGGTATTTGATACTGAATCAGGGATACCAGGAGAAAAGTTTTCATTTGCGCTTAATCAGCGGCTTCCGGAAGACATAAGGATACAAGAGTCCTGCCAGGTGGCGGACGATTTTCATCCGAGATACTGTGATACGATCAAGACATATGAATACAAGATATTAAACAGAAGATTTGATATGCCGACGGAGCGTCTTTACTCGACATTCGTCTATTATCCGCTTGATATAGATAAGATGAAACGAGCTGCGGCTGTTCTGGTAGGAGAGCACGATTTCAAGAGCTTCTGTTCAACAAGATCACAGGTAGAGAATACAGTCCGTACAATAACAGATATAACCATAGATAAAGTTGGTGATATGATACATATAAGGATAAGCGGAAATGGTTTCCTGTACAATATGGTCCGTATCATAGTGGGAACTTTGATGAAGATAGGCCTTGGAATCTGGCCAGAGGACTGTATGGAGTCAATACTTGCGGCGAAGGATAGGACGAAAGCAGGACCGAAAGCCGAAGCAAAGGGGCTTACTCTTGTGGAGATAAAATATCTGTAAACGTAAACGGCTGTAGACGTATAATATTTGCCGGGATAAGATAAAATTGCTAATAATATATTGGCAGTTCATAAAACAGCGTGGTTATATTTTGTATATAATAATTTGGAAAAGTGGACTTGAAATAATCTAGAAATAAGAATGAAAAGTGGAAAACATCTAGCAAAACAGTGGAAAATAGATGAAAAACATTGTGTGAAATGCACAAAAAATAATGAAAACAAGAGCCAATCATGTTATAATTACATTGAAATGCTGATACATGACGGATATGTCAGGAATTGTTTCGAAGTGTTCGGAATATTTCAAGGTGTTTCAGTGAAGATAACATGATTGGCTTTTTTTATTTTGATTTTAGGAGGGCAAACGATGGCAAGATTTACATTACCAAGAGATTTATATCACGGAAAAGGTGCTTTGGAGGCACTCAAAACATTCAAGGGTAAGAGAGCTATGGTCTGTGTTGGAGGCGGATCCATGAAGAGATTTGGATTCCTTGACAGGGCAGTTCAGTACCTTGAGGAAGCTGGAATGGAAGTTAAGTTATTTGAGGGAATTGAGCCAGATCCTTCAGTAGAGACGGTTATGAAGGGTGCAGCAGCCATGCTTGAATTTGAGCCAGACTGGATAGTGGCCATCGGCGGTGGTTCACCTATAGATGCAGCAAAGGCTATGTGGATAAAGTATGAGTATCCTGATGCGACATTTGAGGATATGTGTAAGGTATTTGGAATACCTGAACTTAGAAAGAAAGCTCATTTCTGCGCTATTTCTTCAACATCAGGAACTGCAACAGAGGTTACCGCGTTCTCGATCATCACAGATTATGAGAAGGGAATCAAGTATCCGATAGCTGATTTTGAGATTACACCTGATGTTGCGATCGTAGATCCTGAGCTGGCAGAGACCATGCCTCAGAAGCTGGTTGCTCACACAGGTATGGATGCCATGACACATGCAATCGAGGCTTATGTATCGACAGCAAACTGCGATTTCACAGATCCACTGGCACTTCATGCCATCAAGATGATCCAGAATGATCTGGTTGGATCATATAACGGAGACATGGAGAAGCGAGACGCAATGCACAATGCACAGTGTCTTGCAGGTATGGCATTCTCCAATGCGCTTCTCGGAATAGTTCATTCGATGGCTCACAAGACCGGAGCAGCATTTGCTGACTATGGCGCACATATCATCCACGGAGCAGCAAATGCAATGTATCTGCCAAAGGTTATAGCTTTCAATGCAAAGGATGAGACCGCAAAGGTTCGTTACGGAGAGATAGCGGACTTCATGGGACTTGGCGGTGAGACACTCGACGAGAAGGTAGACCTTCTTATTGCGTATCTGCGCAAGATGAATGACGAGCTGAACATTCCTCATTGTATCAAGAATTACGGATCTGACAGCTATCCATGTGAGCAGGGCTTTGTTCCGGAGGACGTATTCCTTGAGAGACTTCCTGAGATCGCTGCAAATGCGATACTTGATGCATGTACAGGCTCCAACCCAAGACAGCCAAGCCAGGAGGAGATGGAGAAGCTGCTGAAGTGCTGCTACTATGACACAGAGGTGGATTTCTAAATAAAAGATAGTATTTACAGACAGAAGAATGAATGATAATATGGTATCCGGCGGTGCACATGTATCGCCGGATATTTTTGTTGAAAAAATAGTTGACAACAAAATGTAATTATAATATACTTGCAAAGTATGCGAAGTTTATAAGTGTGTTTCGAACCAATGCCCCGGTAAGGAATGTGCTGAATATACATTAGTAAAGAAGATTATAAAAGAATAATTTAGGAGGTACCACGATGAAGAGCTTTATGGCAAGCCCATCAACAATAGAGAGAAAGTGGTATGTAGTTGACGCTACAGGACATACTTTAGGTCGTCTTGCATCAGAGATCGCAAGCATTTTAAGAGGAAAGAACAAGCCAACATATACACCACACATTGATACAGGTGATTATGTAATAGTAGTAAACGCTGACAAGATCCAGGTAACTGGTAAGAAGTTAGATCAGAAGGTATACTACAACCACTCAGATTATGTAGGTGGTATGAAAGAGACAACTCTTCGTGAGAAGATGGCTAAGAAGCCAGAGGATGTTATCTACCTTGCAGTTAAGGGAATGCTTCCAAAGGGACCACTTGGCAGAGAGATGATCACAAAGCTTCACGTATACGCTGGTGCAGATCACAAGCATCAGGCACAGAAGCCAGAAGTATTAGAGATTAAGTACTAAGAAGGAGGAGATTAACAGATGGCTAAGACAACAAAGTTCTATGGAACAGGAAGAAGAAAAAGCAGTATCGCCAGAGTTTACATCACTCCAGGTACTGGTAAGATCGTTATAAACAAGAAGGATATGGATGAGTACTTTGGCCTTGATACACTCAAGGTTATCGTAAAGCAGCCACTCGTTGCTACAGGCACAGAGGGCAAGTACGATGTACTCGTTAACGTATGTGGTGGTGGTTTCACAGGTCAGGCTGGAGCTATCAGACATGGTATTTCAAGAGCACTCCTTGAGGTTGATGCTGAGTACAGACCAATCCTTAAGAAGGCTGGATACCTTACAAGAGATCCAAGAATGAAGGAGAGAAAGAAGTACGGTCTCAAGGCCGCTCGTCGTGCTCCACAGTTCTCAAAGAGATAAGGAACGATCAAATTCAGATTTTCAAGAACCCGCAGAAATCAAGTGTTTCTGCGGGTTTTCTTTATTTTGCGCCGACGCAAAAACCACCCAAGAATGCCCTATTTTTTCGCTACTAGTAACACACTAGAAACACACTAGTAACACTCTACAAGGTGTCATGTGCATGACACTTCTTTATATTTTTTCGTAGTTCTGGCTTAGATTTTGACCAGAACTGAGATGTTCCATCCTCATACACAAAACCATCCTTGAGCGTGACTGTGTAGCCTTCCTTAGTGCAGCCGGTAAGCGTTCTGATCATTCTTCTGTATTTATCGGCGATCTGCATCCTGTCAAAGATCTCCACCTGATTACCAGCTACCAGCCTGCAGATATATTCGTTTAAGCTCAGACCATTATCAGCGGCCAGAGCTTTCCATTCCTCTTTTGTGCCCTTAGGGACCTGAAGTGTTATCCTGTCGTAGTTCGCCTTTGCGTAGTTGTTTTTATATATTGATCTACTCATATCTTATTTATCGCCTCCAGCTTAAGTGGCAGTTCAATGTGTGTATATACGGTTTCTGTGACTCCCTGGCCCTTATGTCCGACTATCGACCTTACGATTCGTTCATCGACTCCGGCGGCGGTTAAGAGGGATACGCATGTGTGCCTTGCATCATGCGGTCTATGACCCTCATATACTGGATCCTTTTTCCCTTCAACAACGATAAATTTCCCAAAGCCGAGCTGAATCATGAGAGGAATCCAGTAGGAGTCATAATAGTTCTGATAAGTGAATGGTTCCTCATCTGGTGTACAGATAAGGTTGTCACAGTCCTTGGCCATCCAGTATTCAAACAAAGGGTATATCTTGTCGGCAATAGGAACCTCCCTGATTCCCGCATCGGTCTTGGACTTGCCAACATAGAACCATCGTTCATCCATGTGTATATCTTCTTTTTTAAGCTCCAGGAGCTCGCTTATACGCACCCCTGTGTAAATGAGCATCAATACAACAGATAAGTAGTAATTGGACTTGTACAGACTCCAGAGGGTCATTATTTCGCGTTTCGTGAACGGTGAACGCTTGATAGAGTTCGGGTTTCCTGCCTTAGATATATCGACATATCTGACCATATCCCTTTTATCCTGCTGGACGATCTCATGAATCACAGCATAGTCATACACGAGACCGAACAATCCCTTGAGCTTCTTTAGTGTTGGTGTATTTTTACCACTCTTATCAACAACCTTCTGAAGGTGATCCAGCTTTATCTGCCGTATTGGCATATCCTTTATGTCATCACACAATGCATAAGCCGCCTTATATCCGTTGATGTTTGATTTGCTTACGTTCTCGAAGTGTATATCAGACCATTTATCATATACCTCGGCAAAGGTGATAGTATCGTGGTGTAAATCATAAGGATCCTTATTATATTCGACCAGAGCGGTCAGAGCCTGCGCCCTTGTTTCGTAGTAGCCAATAAAGCTGTAGATAGGATATGATTTTCCACGATCTTCATCAAATGTCCAGCCTACAGTCTTGCGAGCCGCCCATGGCTTGCGTCGCTTGCCAGACAGCCGATATACGGATCCGAAACCGTTCGCATTCCTCATACTTCATCATCCTTCCTAAAAAAGGGCATAAAAAATAAGCCCTGTTAAAATCCGAAGGCTTATGATATAATCATATTGCGATTTGTGACTATTCATAAGCCTATGTTTATGGGTAGCTGTCCTCCGGGTGTTGGTAGCACCTGGAGGATTTTTTTATATATTGTATTGGCCATGCTTAAGGATTCTCAGACACCTGAGAGCTCCGATGTAATCTAGTTAGATGCCTGTTTTAACAGGGCATCTGTAAGCACTTTAGAAAAGTTTACATTATTCTTTTCGCCGTAGGTATTGAGCCATGCCGGAATAGTTATATTCTTGCGAATGGACTTACTTCCATATCGTTCTGAATAGGCATCAATATCTAATACAAGAAAATTGGCAAATGATCCTTCAGGAATGGTAATAGATGATGGATCACTTGGACGTGGGAAACTATGACCATCTTCAAGTTCTCCGAGGATCCAGCCAGATGCGGCATCCTGTCCCATTTCAATAGCCTCAGCAAGACTATCTCCCTCGGTAACACATCCTGGAAGATCTGGCACCTCAACGGTATAACCCTCACCATCTTCAAATGGTGTAAATATTGCTTTATATACTAACTTCATAATAAAACCCCTTTCTATGTGTAACCAGCAGGGCTTATTTAAGCCCTGCCTGTTTCAATATTGAATTTGCTGTTCCTTTGCTTACATCACCTTTATGTATTGGAACTGTAACCTTACCAGGTTTGTTAGGGTGTTTGTACTGCCTGTGTGAGCCAACCTGCTTGACTACAATCCAACCATCTTGGAGAAGAAGTTTTTCAAGTTCTCTGACTGTCATTTCTTACCTCCTTATGATTATATTATACACACTATGCGTATAAAAGTCAATAGCAAAATACGTATAATGCGCATTTTTTTAGAGTTTTCCTCTCAGCTCCACAACATTCCAAATGATCCTCACCGGGTTAGTTGCTACCTCTTCCTCAGTGAACATCATTGGCTTGTGGCATATTATTTATTCCCTATTCTTTATGTATAAAGTAACCTGAACACTAAAATCATGATCTTTTTTGGATATAGTATATTTACCGTCATCATTCTCACGTATGATCTTAAATGGACCTCCGTATATTTCGGCAAAGATATATACAACAGTGCCAGAATCCAAAAGACGTTTTACTTTTGCACACTTCTTGGATGGAACATATCCAACATGTGTGTCATCCACATAAACAGCGATGGCATTTGGGTCGTATTGATTATCTGGCTCGGGAATTAATTTAGCCTCGCCGCCGCCGTTTTCATATTTGTAGATAGGCTCATCTATCATACCTAACTCAACGAGTTCCCCTTTGGTCATATCCCAAAAATAATCTTCGCTAAGAATATCGTAAAAATTCTCTTTTCTAAAACTGGTTCCAGAAACTTTAAAATCGTAGTCATCATCATAGTCAGGCATTACAAATCCGGTTTTCTCGGGCTCATTCACAGAATCGGTTGCATCGGCTTGAACTTGAGGCTCAACAACTTGAGGCTCCGCAACTTTAGACACTTGAACCTGAGGTTCTGATATCTTGTGATCAGTAGATGGCAGCGGTTGAGTGGTTTGAGGCTCTGGAATCACAGGAGTTTGAACTCTCTGAGGTTCCTGCATGATCTGCGATGGTGCTGGAGCTGGCATTTGCGGCTGCGCATATGTCATTGCTGCAGGCATGGTGGACGGTGCCATAAATGGCGGAACGGGATTCGATGATGGCAGTATCGGGGTTCCGTGCTTTAGCGCCCACTTGCCGTGAAGATACATGCACGTGAATACGATGGCAAGGATGAAGAACAGCAACAACCATAACGAAACATTCCAAAATGCTACAAAAAATGCTATAAAAGATGCGAAAGCCAATGCACCAAATAAAGTGGTTTTACCTTTCAAGGCTTTTTTTAAATAACTTTTCTTTTTGTACATAAAATCATACATAATAATCCCCTCCTATAATTTTCCTCTTAATTCCACAACTTTCCCAATGATCCTCACCGGTTTGGTTGCTACCTCTTCCTCTGTGAACATCATCGGCTCGTACTTACTATTTAAAGATACAAGAGCCAGGCTCGTGGCATATTTGACAAGTCTCTTACATGTGGCATCATAGCCATTGACCATTGCAATGACAATATCACCTGAGTCTGCATCCTCCTGTTGTCTTACAATGACAACATCACCGTCGCATATTCGTGGCTCCATGCTGTCGCCCTTGATCTGCAGAGCGAAGAAGTCACCAGTCTTTGCCATATCCTCCGGAATCTCTTCGGTGTCTATGATTTCAGTTACTGCATTGATCGGGATACCAGCGGCAACACGACCGAGAACCGGGATTTTCCGAGCCTGTATTGCTTGCGATTGTTGGGGAGTATTAACTTCAACCTTTCCATCTAATAGAGCAAACAAATCATCAAAATCCATATTCATACCTTGGGCAGCTTGCCGAATACATTGAATGGATGGGGATATCTCTTTTCCTGTTTTTGGATGTCTGTTTTTCTCTAATAAAGAGATATAGGCCTTACTTATTCCACTACGCTCAGAGAATGCATCCATACTGAGAGCATGGTCGTTTCTGTATCTTTTTATAATGTCACCAAGTGTCATTCGATCACCTCCGTTGTTTAGTATATTGTACAACGGTAGTAAAATAATGTCAAACATTTTGAACAAAAGTCATTGACTTTGAATGTTCAACATGTTAAACTACACAATGTCAAACAAATTAAACAGAAAAGAAAGGAGGCTGAAAAGTGGAATATAGAGTCAAGGAGATCCGAGAAAGTGCTGGAATAACACAGGAAGACTTAGCTATAAAGTCAGGGGTATCCAGAACGATCATATCGGGTCTTGAGAGCGGAACAATAAAGGAAACATCGACACGAACACTTAGAAAAATAGCGGATGCACTTGGCAAAAGTGTAAGCGAGTTATTTTTTTAATTACAGCGTCTAACATGTTAAACACGTGGGCTAGAACAACGGAGGTGAGAAGTAATTGGAATACAAAGAGTGGGAAACACAGAGAAATGCAGCTCTCGATGAGTTCAGAAAATTCATAAAGACGCTGCCATCAAAGGGATTCACAGTGAAACAGCTTGAGATGATCGGCAACAACGCACAGAACGAAGTCCAGCGCGTCATTGCCGATATAGAGAATCGGTTAGTGCTTACTGAAGATCTGAGCGCCCTTCTTAAATAGTGGAAAGGAGAATGAGAATGTTCAACATGAACAAACTTGACGAAACAATTGAATACATAGAGGACTCGATAATGGACAACGGAGCATCGGCGGAGACTATAGCCGCCCTGGCGAGCTTGGTGCAGGCCAGGACGGTAGCTGAATCACATGTTCACTACAACAAAGATGTGGCCATAGACCCGGAGGAAATTGGTCGGACTATTAAACAGATCACTCAGTAGAGGAAAGAGCTCAATGACACCAACTATAGCATTGGCGACAGCAATAGTATATATCACATCTGCGATTGCAATAGCCGTTATGAGAAAGCTGGATAGAAGTAAAAAATGGTATCCGCCGTATGTCATAACGATATGCGTGATTTATACGATGTTCATATATTGGTACACAAAATAGAATGGTGCAGAATTTGGCTCTGGCGGGAGCCTGTAAGGGAAGTATAACACAAGAATTCAAAGGAGAGAAAAGATGGAAAACACAAAATGGAAATTAACGATAATAATCGGCACCGGAGTGATAGCAGTAACGCTCATGGTAGTGCTTGGTATTCAGAGCTCACAGAACAGGGCGATAGCCTTGGAGGAGCAGGTGAATACGGCATCATCAGATATAAAAGTCCAGGAAAAGCGAAGGGTTGACCTTGTATACAATCTTGCAGACTGCGTGAAACAGTACGACACGCATGAATCAGAGACGCTCAAAGCTATAGTGGATGGGCGGGGAAATTCCACAGGAGACATTGAAAATGTTACTACAGCCATCACGGCGGTAGCCGAGGCGTACCCGGAATTGAAGTCGAATGAGAACTACAAGACATTGATGAACGAGCTGTCAATGACTGAGAATCTGATAGCTGAATACCGGAGCAACTATAACAAACAGGTAAAAGAATACAAAAGATATGTGAGAAAGTTCCCGACCCGGGTATTCCTTGGAATGTTGGGCTATGAATCACAGGAATATGAATACCTCAACTACAGCGCACCTGTGGATGCTCCGCAGGATCTGTTTAAAGAGAGGTAACGCATGGAAATAACAAAAAGAGAAATACTGGTCAGCATATCTATAGTTGCCGTGATGATCGCAGTAGGATTTCTGATCTCTGGCAAGATATCGGAGCATGAGATGGACAAGAACGAGAAGTACAACAAAGCGGTCAAGATAAACAGTCAGGAACTATTCCGGCATGGGATGGACACCAGCGTTGGAGATGCATTTGTGTATGGAGACCTCCAGGCAGTCGATACAGTATCCTATCCGGAATTAGATGGTGAATACATGTACGTGGAAAAGGTTAAGGAAATTTACACACAGCATACACGGACAGTGACCGTGGTGGATGGCAATGGAAACACACACACCACCACAGAGGTGTACTGGACCTGGGACACAGCGGATAGAGAGGATATCAGATGCAAAGAAGTGACATTTTGCGGAGTTGAGTTTTCTTCAGGCAAGATTCGGCTCCCGGCAGCAGTAGATATAGACACAATATATGATTCGTTCTACGTCAGATATAGATACTACGGCGTAGAGGTGAAACATACCGGCACTATATTTACACGGCTCAACAATGGCTCAATCTCGGATAATAGCAGATTCTTCGAGAACTCGAACATAGAAGAGACGATCAGCTATCTCGAGACAGAATCGAAGGGCGGGGTCATACTCTTCTGGATCTTCTGGATTGCGGCGACTGCCGCTCTGGTATATGGGTTCTGCTACTTAGATAACAACTGGCTGGAGTAAGAGGAGGAATAACGATGAATAAGGCAGAAGATAACCGTATCACAGTGAATGAGGCTGCAAAGCTGATGCAGGTGTCCCCGCAGTTCATACGGACGGGATTACAGCGTGGGCAGCTGCCGATAGGCTACGCAGTCAAGAACAAAAGTAAATGGTGGTACTACATCTCAAGAGCCAAGCTTGAGGAGGCTATTGGATTGAGAGTATAGTCCAGGACCTTTTCATCCGGGAGGCAGCAGTTGCTGTAGGCGGTTCGACTCCGCAAAGGTTCTCTATTGTCAGCGCGGACAAAAATACAAGGAGGTGACGATACATTACAAAGAGCGCCACCAGAAGGAGAAAGAAAATGAAGAACAAAGAAATCAAAAAAAGAAGAGCAATAAAAAATGCAATACTCTACACCGTGGTTGGAGCAGCGATGCTGTCGGCAATCATGTCACTGTACAGCCTGCTCCGCATGGCGTGGAGTTGGAAAGAATTTGCTGTGCTCATGCCGGTGCTCCTGATCAGCGTAACAATACTTATTCTGTTCTTCTACGCAAATGATGGATTCGTAGACGACTATGAGTTGTGGAAGTGCGAGGACGAAGTGGAGGAGCTGGAAGATGAAGATGAGTGAAGCTTTAGCCTACAGGGCAGGATCCGACCATCTCATCATCATAAGAGATGGGAAGACAGTATTCACAGGCTTTAAGGCGTCCCTGGAATTTATCAGGGGCGGCGCAAGGCTTGCAGAACTTGGCATATCGGGAGAGGAAGAAGTGAAAGCATACGACTGCCACCTCGAGATAAAACACAAGGACTGGGAAAGCAGAGGCTTGATGAAACCAATCAGACCGGACATAGACATGCCGTATAGATTCCAGGATCTCATGATATGCATGTGGTACCAGATTCAGATATAAAAAAACCGACGTTCACAGCGCCGGTTTTAGGGTGAAAAAAGAAAAATATATCCTGTATTTATTCTATCACCCAAGGCAGAAAAAAGCAAGGAAAACAGGGACTTGAGAACCCTGTTTCCTACTTGATTAAGTTATTAAATATATGACCAAAGAGGGTGATTACATAGTTAAGAGAAAGACATACCTCTTCCGGAAGAAGAACATCATCGAGGTGGAAGAGTACCACGATGGAAGATATGGATCACCGGGCAGGAAGAGACAGCCGAGAGCAAAACCGACACCGGAGCAGATGGCATACGTCAATCATCAGAGCAAGGTGAAGAGATGCCGGCATAAGCTCCTGGAATATTTCGACTTTGGAGATACGTTCCTGACACTCACATACGAGAAGAGGAACAGACCGCCCACGATGAAGGACGCAATAGCAGACTTCCAGAAGATGATCCGGAAGGTGAAGAGGGAATATACCAAGCGAGGGCAAGAGCTCCGATGGATCCGCAACATAGAACAGGGAACAAAAGGAGCATGGCACATACACCTTGTTGTGAATGAGATAGGAGACACAGCATCCATCGTAAAAAATGTGTGGGAGAAAGGCGGTATATATGCTGAGCAGATCAGACTATCAGACAAGATATATGATGAGGACTTCAGCAAGCTGGCTGCATACATGACCAAGGATGAGAACACCACAGAGGAGAAGGAAGATGGCACTATGTCAAAGCCGAGGATAAGACAGTCCTCATATTCCACATCACGGAATATGCCACTGCCGGAGCCGAAGGTGGACAAGCTCCTGCATTGGAAGAGAGAACCAAAGCCGAAGAAAGGGTATGAGATAGTCAGGATATACGAGGGCATCAACCCAGTAACAAGTTACTCATACCGAAGATACACGATGAGAAGGAGGAGGGAGTAAATGGAGCGCATATATGTAAGCGTGGACAGCGCATCAACAAAGGAGACGCACAAGACATACAGTTACATCCTGGAACACTCCCAGGGCGGCAAAGTCGCAAGAGTGGAAGGCTCTGGAATGATATACGGCACCTACCACGCAGCTACGATATCAGCCATCACGGTGGCATTATCCAGATTCACAAGGCCTTGCGAGATAGAGATCATCTCAGCAGATGACTTTGTGCTCTCCATGATGACTAAGAATCTGGCACGCTGGGCGCTGGATGGCTACATGACAACAAAAGGGAAAGAAGTGGCAAACAAGGATCTGTGGGAACAGCTCTGGCCACTTTACATGAAACATACAATAACGACAAGAAAGGAATAGAGGATTCTTGCCGATGATCTAAACAAATAACACACGAAAGGAGCCGAACCTCCGGCCGGGGTAATGCTATAGCGGGTTCCTGAGAAGTGAATGACATACAGAGAGTTTTTAGAGAGCAAGATAGAGCTTGCTACTGATAGCGGCTTTGAGGTCGATAAGAGCCGCTTAAATAAAGCCCTAAAGCCACATCAGGGGGATGCGGTGGCATGGGCGCTGAAGGGCGGACGTAGAGCTTTGTTTGAGTCGTTCGGACTTGGTAAGACTGCACAGGAAATAGAGTTTTGTCACCTTGCAGCAGAACATACCGGCGGTAGAGCGCTGATAGTATTACCGCTTGGAGTTAAGCAGGAGTTTACAAGGGATGCTGTGGAACTGCTCGGATATGAGAAGCCTGAATATTGCCGAACCATGGAAGAGGTGGAGGCAAGTACAAGTCAGATTGTTCTGACGAATTATGAAAGAGTGAGAGACGGAGATATTCGACCAGATTACTTCCAGGCAACCTCACTTGATGAGGCATCAGTGCTTAGATCATTTGGATCTAAGACATATCAGACGTTCCTTGACAAGTTCAAAAATGTACCTTACAAGCTCGTAGCGACTGCTACACCATCGCCTAACAAGTACAAGGAGCTTATACATTATGCCGGGTACCTTGAGGTCATGGACACAGGACAGGCGCTTACAAGATTCTTTCAGAGGGATTCAACAAAGGCGAATAACCTGATGCTGTATCCAAACATGGAAGATGAATTCTGGCTGTGGGTAAGCAGCTGGGCATTGTTCATAACTAAGCCGTCAGACCTCAATCCTGATTATTCAGATATTGGCTATGACCTGCCACCACTTGATGTGAGGTGGCATGAGATACCTATACACTACGGAGATTCAGTTGACAGGGATGGCCAGATGGAGCTTTTCACACAGGCAAGTACAGGACTTAAAGAAGCTGCAAAGATCAAGCGGGAGAGCATAGATGCCAGAGTCGAGAAGATGAAGGAGATAGTTGATAGCTCTCCGGAGGATCATTTCATTCTGTGGCATGACCAGGAAGCAGAAAGGCACGCTATCAAGAAAGCCCTGCCGGAGACAGTGGATATATACGGATCCATGAACTACGACCTCAGAGAGCAGAGAGTCATAAACTTCAGCAATGGCAAGACAAGGTTATTTGCCACGAAGAAGTCGATCAGTGGTTCAGGCTGTAACTTCCAGCGGTTTTGTCACCGGGAGATATTTGTTGGTATTGATTATGAGTTCAATGACTTCATACAGGCTGTGCACAGGTGTTACAGGTTCCTGCAGCATGACACAGTAGTTATAGACATCATCTACATGGAGAATGAGCGGGAGATCAAGGATGCACTGATCGAGAAGTGGAAGAATCATAATCACATGGTCAAGAAGATGATCGAGATCGTGAAGAAATATGGCCTTGATTCGGCAAACAAGACGGAGAGATTGGAAAGGAAGATGGGTGTGGAAGGTACAAGAGAAGAGAGAACGGTAAGAGGCAAGCATTATGAGGCTGTGTATGGCGACTGTGTGGAAGAGACAAGGGCAATGGAGAGCAACAGTGTTGACCTAATACACACATCAATACCATTTGGCAACCACTACGAGTATTCAGCAAATTATAACGATTTCGGACACAATCAGGATACAGAGAGGTTCTTTGACCAGATGGACTTCCTGACACCGGAGCTTTTGAGGGTGCTGAAGCCGGGAAGAGTGGCGGCCATCCACGTTAAGGATAGAGTGTTGTTTGGAAATGCTACCGGCACAGGCATGCCGACTATTGAGCCATTCCACGCTGACTGCATAGAACACTATATGCGTCATGGCTTCCAGTATTTTGGAATGATAACAGTGGTTACGGATGTTGTAAGAGAGAATAACCAGACATACCGGCTCGGATGGACTGAGCAGTGCAAGGACGGCACCAAGATGGGCGTGGGATGTCCGGAATACATTTTGTTGTTCCGCAAGCTGCCAACGGACCACAGCAAGGCATATGCTGATGAACCTGTCACAAAGTCCAAGGACGAATACACAAGGGCACAGTGGCAGATAGATGCTCATGGATACTGGAGAAGTTCAGGAGACAGGCTGATAAGCAAAGAGGAGCTTGAGGGTGTATCTGTGGACAACTTACAAAGAGTGTACAGGCAGTACAGCAGAGAGCACATATACAACTATGAGGAGCATGTGGCACTTGCGAAGTACCTGGATACAGATGGCAGGCTTCCAGCCACATTCATGGTGGTTGCTCCGGGATCCTGGAATCAGCTTGAGGTATGGGACGACATCAACAGGATGCGAACGCTCAACACGACACAGAGCAGAAGAAGGGCAACGATGCACGTGTGCCCGCTGCAGCTTGATATTGTTGAGAGAATTATCAACAGGTACAGCAATCCGGGCGATGTGGTATATGATCCGTTCGGCGGTCTTATGACAGTACCAATGATGGCGGTCAAGATGCACAGATTTGGCAAGGGATGTGAGCTCAATCCGGATTACTTCAGAGATGGTGTTGGATATTTACAGGCAGAGGAGAATGAGGTTGATTCACCGACATTGTTTGATTTCTTAGAGGTGCAGCCATGATAAACGGAGAACTTATTGTTGATAACTTTGCCGGAGGTGGTGGAGCATCAACAGGGATTGAGATGGCTACAGGCTACAGCGTTGATATAGCTATCAACCATGACCCGGAAGCCATAAGGATGCATAAGGTCAACCATCCAAACACAAAGCACTATTGTGAGAATGTGTGGGCGGTTGATCCTGTGAAAGCTTGTGAGGGACATCCGGTAGCTCTTGCCTGGTTCTCTCCGGACTGCAAGCATTTCAGCAAGGCCAAGGGTGGGAAACCAAAGGATAAGAACATCAGAGGGCTTGCATGGGTAGCATGCAGATGGGCGGCACTTGTGAGACCGAGAGTGATTATGCTTGAGAATGTCGAAGAGTTCAAGACATGGGGCCCGCTCAACAGAGGACATCATCCAATCAAGGCAAAACAAGGAGATACATTCAGGCAATTTGTAAAGCAGCTCAATGAGCTGGGATATGAGGTACAGTTCAGAGAGCTTGTGGCGGCAGACTACGGAGCACCGACTAAAAGAAAAAGGTTCTTCATGATCGCAAGGTGTGATGGTGTACCTATCATGTGGCCAAAGCCTACACACGCGCCAGCGGACAGCAAAGAGGTCAAGGAGGGACTGCTCAAGCCTTATGTTGGGGCATATACACAGCTTGATTTCAGCCTGCCATGTCCGAGCATCTTTGATACATCAGAGGAGATCAAGGAGAAGTACGGCATTCGGGCGGTGAGGCCACTTGCGCCAAAGACTATGCAGAGGATTGCAAGAGGGCTGAAGAAGTTCGTTCTGGATAATCCAGAGCCGTTCATTGTACCCATTGGATATGGAGAACGAAAAGGACAATCGCCGAGAGTTCACGACATAAAGAAGCCGTTACCAACCATTGTGAGTAGTGGGAAGCATTATTTGTGTGAACCGAGACTTGCTCCGGTTATAGATAAAACGTATGGCGGGAATTACCAAGGAGGTGGAAGTAAAGCCGAAGACCCAATTGATACGATAACGACAGTAGATCATAACCGGCTGGTTGCAGCGACTCTTATCCAATACCATTCTGAGACCAATTCAGGAGGGGTGCGAGGTCAAGGCATAGAGAATCCAATTATGACAGTGGACAGTTCAAACAGATATGGCCTTGTGACTTCGTTCCTCAGCAAGTTTTACAAGACAGGGATAGGACAGGATGAGAGAGAACCGCTGCATACAGTGACAACATCAGCCGGACATTTTGGAGAGGTCAGAGCATTCTTGATTAAATACTACGGAGAGGGTACAGGGCAGGATATAGAACAGCCACTTGACACAGTGACATCAAGAGACCGGTTCGGTCTTGTAACAATCCAAGGTGTTGAGTATCAGATAGTGGACATTGGTCTCAGAATGCTTGAGCCAAAGGAGTTATATGGGTGCCAAGGGTTTCCGGATGATTACATCATAGATCATGACAACACAGGTAAGACATATTCAAGAAGTGAACAGGTTAAGAGATGTGGAAATGCAGTCTGTCCACCTATACCGGCAGCGATGGTGAGGTCGAATCTTCCAGAACTTTGTGTAAGGAAGAGAATGCCAAACATGAAGATAGGCGAAGAAGAGAGCGGACAGTTGTGTTTTGTATAGATAGAGGAGGTTTTTAATGAATGATTTGATAAAAGTAGATAGTGGCACACACTTCGGAGAGGAGGAAGCGAGTGAACAAGATAATGCAGATGTGGCAGCAGATCAGAGAGAAGAGAGCAAGAAGACAGAGGATACGTCGCTGGCACAGGAAGAAGAGATACATCACGATGTAGAGGAGGCAGTAGATGGACATAGTGAAACAGCTGGAAATACTGTATGCGGAGAGGCAGGACATAAAAGCGATGATAGTGCGGATGAAACAGCAGAGACGGGATACATCAGCACTGGAGAATCAGCTTCAGTATCTGAACGAGCAGATTCAGAAAGCGGAGAGAGAACTAAAGAAGAGCATGGAACATCTGAAAACGGTACTGAGGGAGCGGAAGAAGTAATTGTGCCAGTGTCAAAATTCAAGGAAATCCTAGAGATTCCCTACCTTGAAAGCAGAAAAAAAGATGCCTTGAAGGCGGTCAGACAGTTTGAACGAGAGATATCTAATGACCATTACAGCGATGCTCTCAGGATGATGGCTGGAATCCGGGAGAAGCTGAAAGAGCTCAAGGACATATTACATTCCACAAAAGGTTGGAGTTAGAAAGGAGATCACATGACAGAATTCGAGATCACAGCAAAACACAATATCCTTTGTCAGCCGGGACGCAAGATAAAAATGCTTGTTGTAAGGGCGAAAGCAGATACCCACGGTACCAGCGCTGAATGGGAGAGATTAACAATCGTTAAGCCATATAAACATCATGTCCTTATGGAACATGAGGAAGGATACAATGAGAGCTTCACACACTTTGACATAGAACAGATGATCAGAAAGGGGGAAATAAAGTGAGGAATGAGGACATCATAAAACATCTTATGAACATAAGGGATGGATGCTTATCATCCTGTGAGAAGGCAGCAGTCGCCGGAGCAATAGATATCGTGAGCGATTACGACAAAGCAGCGGCACTCTCGGGAAGACTTACTGCAGACTATGAGACTGGTAAGCAGCCTGTAAAGATGGGTGAGAACTATTTCGCCTGTCCTCGGTGCGGGAAACGAACAGGTTACAATCACACGCACTGCCATTGGTGCGGACAGCTAATGATATGGAGGTAGAACATGGGAATAATAGATCAATTCACAGCAGAGGGAAAAACTGAGATTAAAATAACTACCCTTATGGATGTTATGAGATATGCAGCTAAAGCAGATGTTATATACAACGGAGTCAAAGCAAACGTGCCACATGAATATTTGAGAGCCTGCATATCAGGCACAGAAGAAAAGGAGGAAGAGAACAATGTTTCTGAATGAGAAGGTACTGAACAACTTAATGAAACAGGCATACAAGACAGACGGACTGGTTATAGCGCAGAATGAAGATAACTGGGTATACATAGCAGGAAGATGCTGGGAGGCAGAGATCAAAAGAGAATATATCCCGAAGCAGACGCTTGCGAACATAATAGCACTTGCCGGTGAGCTCCCAGAGCCGGGAGAGAGATTCCGATCAGACAAGCAGGGCAATCAGTATGAAGTGGAAATGCCTATGAGCATAGATGTTAAACCTTACACAATGGGACCGCTCACCATCACAAATACGCTCCAGATAGGCACAGCCGGTACAGTTCAGAGATATCTTCAGGACACAGACACAGGAATGATTTACTTGCTCAACGAGGCATTTATTAACCTGAGAGAAGGCAGCATTGACGGGGAGCATGGTGAATATGCACCATCTGATCCATTCTACAGCAAGGTAGGTGTAATCTGGCAGAATAACATATGCCGCATGACAGCAACATTCCGTCACGATGAGAAGAACAAGAAGACGCTGGAAGCCCTGAAAGGTGTAGACCTTACACCTTCGACACCGGAGGATATGGAATGATGTACCCTAAGCCGGTATACAAGAAAAAAAGAAAACAGCATAAGCCGTCAATCCTGCAGTTTAAAGACGGCACCTGCTATCTGTGCACAAGACTTAACGGAGACTACGGAAGGAAGCCTCTGCAGGAGCATCACATATTCGGAGGTCCAAACAGAATACACTCTGAGGCATACGGCCTCAAGGTGTATCTGTGCATAGAACATCATACTGCTGGACCGGCAGCAGTCCACAACAACGCAGACAATATGCGGAAACTTCAGAGAGACGGTCAGCGTGCATTTGAGAGAGAGCACACAAGGGTAGAATTTATGAATATATTCAGGAAGAACTATCTGGAGGAAGAAGAATGAGAATGGATACGGACCTTATCAAAGTAACTATAGAGCACTACGGTAAAAACATTCAGTCAGTGGTGTGTATGGAAGAATGCTGTGAGCTGGCTCAGGCGATAAGCAAAGAAATGAGAGGTAAGCCAAATAAGCAGCATTTAACAGAAGAGCTGGCAGATGTGCTGATATGCATAGAGATGCTTAAACAGATGTATGACATATCAAATGATGACATAGAAAGGTGGGTAGCGATTAAGCAATACAGAACCGTAAAGAGAATTGAAAATGAGGGATATGAGATCATACGCAAAATAGATTGAGGAGGAGAGGAATGAGAATATACATAAGCGGACCGGTCACAGGGGTACCGGATTACAGAGAAAACTTTGAAGATGCAGAGCAGCGCATATACAAAGACATCGATGGAAACGCACATGTCATTAACCCGGCAAGGGTGCTCGGAGAACTCCCCGAGATGGAATATGAGGAATACATGAAGATAAGCCTGCACCTGTTAGGCATGTGCGACACGATATATATGCTTGACGGCTGGCAGCAGTCCACAGGAGCAAACAGAGAGTTAGGCTATGCCCTGGCAAGCGACATGCTGATCATCAAGGAGGATAAATGAGCGGAAAGAACAGTGAAGGATATTCAGATCCAACAGCTAGCATAGCGATATCAAGAGCGACAAGGAAGGAGAACAAAATGGACACAGCAAGACCAGGAGAGATATGGATAGTACAGAGCGCACAGGGAGATGGCCCGGCGCTCATCCTCGCAGACAATGGAAGGATAGCAACATACATCAAGCTGAGAAAGGGATGCATGGATGATGCAGACGCAGACGTAAGGATCGTATATCAGGGAAAGATGTATGCATCACCGGCAATGATACAGTACACCAGGAGCGAGAACTGCGTAGGCTATGAGAAGACAATAACAGACGCTGAATATGATGCGGTGCGTAAGGCTATAGCGGATGCGCTGGGCATCGTGCTTGCAGATGAAACAGACATGCCTGTAGCGGAGCTGTTAGAGATAGACACATCAGAGTCAGGGGAACTTAGAAACAAGATACACAGTCTCGAGGTATCGCTCGCCAGATGTGAGGGAGAGAGGGATGTGTACAAGGAGTTATTTACAAATGATCATTAGACTGGAGGATAAAGCGAATGTTGACATTACCGATCAAACGTATGTGGTTTGATATGATTGCGTCCGGCGAGAAGAAAGAGGATGCAGTGAATTTATATGATGCTACTAAGATTGTGAGGCACGGCGGTTTGTCAGCAGAACCACTTCCAATGAAAGATTTTTTTAGAAAGGAGTAACGAATGAGAGAGACGAAAGATATTGAAATGAATAGCCTGGCCGTAGAGTGCGAGAACTGTATGAGTACACATAAGGTATCAGTATACATAGACTTTACCGAACCGGTTAGCTACAGAGAAGCCGAACAGTATGTTACAGAGCTTATATGTCGCGGACAGAGAGATCTTGAAAAAGAGAGCAGCAGACTTGCGGTGAGCTATATGGAAAAGAAATGTGCTACAAAATAGAGCTACAAGATAAAAATATATCAAGGGAGGAGATAGATAATGCCAAACGTAAGGCCAATCAACAACAAGAAGTATGGAATATCCAAGCATGCCTTTGCTACGGCATACTCATACTGCCTACAGTATAGCGAATGGAAGGCAGAGATAGAAAACAATACAGACACCTACAGAAGCCCACAGGTAACAGGGATGCCTACAGGGTCAGGCGGTGGATCTGATGCGACAGCAGATGCCGCAATGAGAAGGGCTGAGCTGATCGATAAGGTGGCATTGGTTGAGGATACAGCCAGGGCAGCAGTCTCCGGATATGATGAGATATATCCGTATCTCCTCAGGTATGTTACTACAGAAGGCTGCACATATCGCATGATAGACCAGCAAGGTGTACCTTGTGGCAGAACATTGTTCTACGAGATCCGCCGCAAATTTTATTATATGATGGCAAAAAAAATATAAAATACGGTACTCGAAGGACAAGAAAACAGATATAGTTATATCATCGCCAAATGAGGATAAGCCCTCAAACATATATATGAGCTCCGGGAGACCGGAGCTTTTGTTGTGGAGAAATGTATGAAAGCTGATGAACTTAAGAAGTGGATAGAGGAATTGATAGACAAGGATGAACTGTGGAGGTTCTACAAGTCAAAAGAGTGGAGATCACTCAAGGATAAGATTCTAAAGGAGAATCACTACGAATGTGCCGAGTGTAAGAAGCGAGGAGTCATCACCAGATACGATGTAGACGACGAAGGCAACAAGCATCTGCTCAGCACTGTGCATCATGTCCAGTTCGTGCGTAAGCATCCAGCCCTGGCACTCAGCAGGACATACACATATGTCGGCAAGACATATCAGAACCTTATACCGGTATGCAAAGCGTGCCACAACAAGCTCCACCCTGAGAAGTGGAAGAAGAACGGATATAAACACAACGATGAAGAACATTTCGTGAATGAAGAACGCTGGTAGAGTACCCCCCACCCCCTATTACCCTAATTTTGGAGAGGGGAAAGCAACGGGGGAATGGACACGACAAAACATCCTCGCGCACGCACGCGAGAAAAAAGTGAGGTGAGATCAAAAAAATGGCACAGCAGTCGCAGGCAAAAATCAGAGAGTCGCTCATGGCACAGCTCAGAGCCAAGGGGGCGGATGTATCACATTTTGAAGCACTTGTTGATGATTACATGGAATATTGCAAGCTGATCAAGAAGATGAAGGCTGATATCAAGAAACGAGGTATGACATATACGGCCACATCGGCAGCAGGCAAGGAGTACGAGAAAGATAACCCGAACGTCAAGCTCCTGCCGCAGTACACGAGAAGTCAGCTCGCCATTTTGAAAGAACTCGGACTCACAACAGACAAGATAGCGGAGGACGACGGCGATCTTTAGAATTGACAACATACCGGAGATTCAGGAATGGATAGACATCGTTGAACAGGGCACATATAAATGTTGCAAAGACCAGGAAAACCTAGTCGCACACGTTAAATGGTGCTTTGAGAATGAGCCAATTCACGTTGACACGGAACAGTTACAAAAGTATATGCACTTGTGCGAGCAGTATGTGCCATTTGAACTGTTCCCGTGGCAGCGTTTTGTAATAGCATTACACGATTGCACATACTGGGATGACACTGGAATGCCAAGATGGCCGGATCTCTTTACCATGATCGGAAGAGGCGCCGGAAAAGATGGAATGATAGCAATTGAGAGCTTCCTGCTCTCGTCTCCATATAACGGCATCCGTGAATATGATGTTGATATTTGTGCAAATAACGAGGATCAGGCAACAAGACCAGTTAAAGATTTAACCGGATTTTTTGAAATGCCAGGGATCATCAAAAAAATACACAGGTTCTATAGCTGGACTAAGGAAAAGATAGTAAGTCTTAAGACGAAGAGCACTATCATCGGCAGGACAAACAGCCCAAAGGGCAAGGATGGACTCCGATCAGGAATAGTCATATTCAACGAGATCCACCAGTATGAGAACTATGCAAACATAGATGTATTTACAACAGGCCTTGGTAAGAAGGAACATCCCCGCCGATCATATTACACAACAAACGGAGATGTAAGGGAAGGACCTCTCGATGATCTTATAGCGGATTCAGAGGGCATTCTCTATAACGGAGAGGATGATAATGGCTTATTGCCATTTATTTGCCGCCTGGATGATGTGAAAGAGGTTGACAACGAAGATAACTGGACAAAGGCAAACCCATCACTGCCGTATTTGCCAAACCTTTTAGCTGAGATCAGAAAAGAGTACAGGGATTGGAAGAAGAATCCAGACAGACTTCCAGCATTCATGGCAAAGCGAATGAATCGCCCAAGTGGCCACAAGGAATGCGGCGTTACAGACTGGAAGAATATCAAGGCCACCAACCAGGAAATCCCGGATCTCAAGGGCTGGAACTGTACAGTTGGAATAGACTACATGAAGACATCAGACTTTGCGGCCGTGAATTTTCATTTCAAGCAGGGAGACCAGCGCTATGATATCAATCATGCCTGGTTATGTTCAGCATCAAAGGATATACCGAGAATAAAGGCACCGTGGAAAGAATGGGTCAAGTCTGGGAAACTGGGGTATGTGGATGATGTGGAGATACATCCAACCGTCATAACAAGCTACATACAGGAGATGGGAAGACTTTACAACATCACTAAGGTGGCAATAGATAACTACAGATATGCACTGATGTCTGATGCGCTTGACAAGATAGGCTTCTCAAGAGAGAGAGGCAACCTTATATTGATCAAGCAGATAGACATCATGAAGATAGTTCCAGTGATAGATCACTGCTTTATAAATCATTATTTTCATTGGGGCGATGATGTTGTCCTCCGGTGGGCGACTAACAATACTAAAGTAATCAGATATGGAAGAGACCAGGGAGCCGACAAGGGCTCCTTTGTTTATGCCAAGATCGAAGCCAGGTCAAGAAAGACCGATCCGTTCATGGCGCTTGTGGCGTCTATGATACCGGAGGCAGAGATCAAGGAAAGACCTCAGTATATAAGGCTGGGAGTCATCAAGATATAGGAGGTAGGACATGGGAGTATTCCGGAATTTTATTGAGAGGATAATCCCGCTGACCAAGAGGGCGGCAGACGGAACAATAATCATAGATATACCGGCATCACTGTATTACAAGGAACTAGCCATATACACAGCGACATCGCTCATAAGCAATGCTATATCCCGATCGGAGATCCGTTGCTATGAAAATGGCAAGCCGGTGAAGAATCGTGATTACTATCTGCTGAATATATCTCCGAACGCAAATGAAAACAGTTCAATATTTTGGCACAAGGTCATCAATAACATGGTCCGAAAAGGTGAGGCTCTTGTAGTGGATGCTGCAGGAGCTCTGTACTGTGCAGACGGCTATACAAAGCAGAGAGACCAGCCCATCAAGGGTGATGTGTATGCCAATGTGTCCGTGGGAACCTTTACGTTTAACAAGGTATTCACGATCAAGGACTATTACCTATTCGCGCTGGACGACATCAACGTGCACCAGCTCATAGATGGCTTGTATGAGGACTATAGCAAGATGCTGACAGCAGCATCAAAAGCATTTCGGAACTCTAACGGACAGAAGTATAAGCTACATATAGATGGCGTGAGGGCTGGAGATGCAAAATTCCAGAAAGATTTTGAGGAGTATGTAAAAAAACAGATAACTGATTACATATCATCAGAGAATGCGATATATCCAGAGTTCGATGGATATGATCTCGAACCGGACAAGGGGGCAAATGTTAAGAACTCGGATGATTACCTGAAGCTTCGGGCAGATCTGTTCAAAATGGTAGCGTCAGCATTTCATATTCCGGAATCAATGATGTCCGGAAATATAACAAGCATGAAAGAGATTGTTGGAGCGTTCCTTACGTTCGGAGTGGATCCTTACGCAGATGCCATAACATCCACGCTCAATAAGCGAGGAGATGTGGATAACTACTTAAAAGGCAATTACTATGTGGCAGATACAAGCCGTATACAGCACAGAGATTTATTTGACGTAGCGGCGAGTGTATCAACACTCATAGGATCAGGCGTGTACTGCATAGATGAGACCAGAGAGGAGCTTGGAAAAGAACCACTGAATACCGATTGGTCGAGAAAGCATTTTATAACAAAGAACTTTGAAGAAATAGACAGATTCCTTAAAGGAGTAGCGGAAGGAGGTGAAGGAAAGAGTGAGTAAAAAAGTATTTTACCAGATAACCAGGGATGATGATACGAGAACAGCAGATATCAACATATATGGTGATATCACAGGAAGTGCCGAGATTATCAGAAGCTGGATAGGCGACGATGGCAGCGTATCGGCGAGAGACATAAAGCGTGAGATAGATGGACTTGACGTGGATACGATCAATGTCTACATCAACAGCTATGGTGGTGAGGTAGCCGAGGCTCTTGCAATATACTCAGCGCTTCAGAGACATAAGGCACAGGTACACACATACTGTGATGGCTTTGCCTGTTCCGCTGCTACGATCATATTCTGTGCCGGAGACGTCAGGACTATGGGCTCTATAGCTCTCATGATGATCCACAATTGTATGTCATACATTGGCTATGCAAACAGTGAGGAGATGCGCAAGGCAGCCGAGGACAATGACAAGATCAACCAGTCCAGCATCGAGGCATACAAGAAGGTCAGCAACCTCTCAGAGGACGAGATTAAGCAGATGATGAACGCTGAGACCTGGCTCACAGCGCAGGAGTGTCTTGACTATGGATTCGCAACGGAGATAGCCGGTGATGACGATGAAGAGGATGAGGAGACACAGCAGAGTGCCATGGCATCTATACATGACGCCATTCTTGGATACAAGCCTGACATGAAGAGGTTCTTTGAAGAGCAGACATTAAGGCTTGACCAGATACAGAAGACTATAGACCAGATGAGTAAGGAGAGTGATCCGTCACATCTTGACGGTCAGGAACAGACTGACAATTTCTTACAGAAATTCTTTAAAAATTTATCATAACAGGAGGAAGAAAGAATGTATAAACCAGGTTCTAACCCTGCTATTAAGCAGGCAGTTGACGCCATGAATACAGCAATGGCATCAGGAGACAACGACGCTGCGCTGGCAGCGTTTGAGCAGTTCGGACAGGCGGTTGCTGATACCGTCAGAGAGGAGTTCCAGTCGGCAAATGGTGATAATGCCGTACTTGCACAGAGAGGATTCAGGGTGCTCACCGCAAGCGAGACTAAGTTCTACGAGAAGGTAATCGAGGCAGGCAAGGCAAAGACTGTTCAGACCATGAACGGACTTCTCACACCTGAGGTAATGCCTCAGACTATCATTGAGGATGTATACAAGCATCTCATTGAGGAGCATCCGCTCTTAGACAAGATCAACTTCGTATCAGTTCAGTATCTTACTTCGTGGATCCTGAACGATCACACTGTAAACACAGCCGTATGGGGCGAGGTAAATGATGAGATCACAAAGCAGATCACATCAGCGTTCAGAACTGTCAAGATGGCAGAGAACAAGCTGTCAGCCTTTGCAGTGATCGAGAAGGATATGCTCGACCTTGGCCCTGTGTTCCTCGATGGATACATTAGGACATTCCTTCAGGAAGCCCTTGCTACAGCTCTTGAGAAGGCTATCATCTCGGGAACAGGACACAACCAGCCGATCGGAATGGATAGAGACATTCACCAGGGCGTATCTGTCAACACATCTACAGGATATCCGAGAAAGACTGCTGTCAAGATAAAGTCATTTACGCCGAAGGACTATGGCGAGATCCTTGCGAAACTGGCAGAGACAGAGGTGTGGTACACCAATAACACAAGTGGAGAGATTACTGCAGCAACTACGGCAGCGAACGAGGACGGTAGCGCTAAGGATGGATATACAAAGCATGGTGGACGCACAAGAGTGTTCGATCAGGTTACACTTATCTGCAACCAGAAAGATTATCTGGAGAAGATCATGCCGGCCACTACTGTAATCACAGCGGCCGGAACATACGCCACAAATCTGTTCCCATTCCCAACTGACGTAGTACGTTCAGCCGAGATGGCCACAGGTGAGGCTTTGCTCGTACTCCCTGAGGAGTATTTTGCAGGGCTTGGATCATCCAAGGAGGGAATTCTTGAGTTCTCAGACGAGTTCAAGTTCACACAGGATCAGAGAGTGTTCAAGATCAAGCTCTACGGTAACGGTAAGGCATACGATAACAGTGTGGCTATCCTGCTTGACATATCAGAGCTTGAAGCCGCTTATGTCATGATCAAGGCAGCAGATGTTAATGTGACAACACAGGCAGCATCATCATAAGGAGTGAGTACACATGCTTGATAAGAACAATATGCCAGAAGAGTTTGTAACAGATGTCAAAAGACACCTGCAGATCACCTGGAATGATCCGGATACAACCGAGAGCCTTATCAGCATGATGCTTGATGGGGAGATAGAGCTTAATCACTTGTTTGGAGCGGAACTTGACTATTTCGCTCCGGGCTTGGCTCACAGGCTCTATCTCTCATATATGCTGTACGCATACAACAAGGCACTTGATGAGTGGGAAGGAGCCTACAGAGCGGACATCCTGAAACTACAGCATATCTGCAGAGTGAAGGAGGCTAGAAATGCTAAAGAGCAGGTTTAGTAACTACAATGATGGCATTGTTTACATTGTTAAAAAGAAACAAAAGTCAACAGACTTTAACGCTGCCAAGAATGCGCTCAGCCGAGATGATCTTGAAGAGGTGGTCAAGCTTGCATATGAAGAGAAGAGCAAGAGAGACGAGGACATCGAGTTCGCATCGAGCCAGGGCAGGACACTCTCTTTAAAAATAAAGACAAGATCATACAAGGTGGATCCTACATTAAAGGCCATAGCAGGTGACACGCTCTACAGCATCATCAAGCTGGATCACGACAGGGCAAAGCAGGAAATGTACATATATCTTGAAGAGGAAAGGAAGTTAAGCGATGGAGTCAATACCTGAAGAAAGAGAACAGGCAGAATCAATACTTGACGAGACAAGAAAGACTCTTGAAGAGCTTGCCAGATCAAGCGATGTGCCGATGGCAGGGGCATATTACGGCACTTGTACAGCGGATCATCTGGACGAATGGAATTACTTTGTCTTTAACAGGACAAAGACTTCAAAGGCATCAAACCGGTGCGATCTGCAGACCAGATATGAGGTGCATATCATTCATGAGAACTGTATCCCTGAGGGGTATGTGCAGACTGTTATTGATGCGATTGAGGCACAGAGCACACGTTGCGCCGGCGCAAAAATGAAGGCAACATCAGACGATATCCCGTATGAATACATCACGAAGGGCAACACAGATGTGGTTGTTGAGGTGGCAACTATTACGTTCGTACACCCGGAAAAGAGGGTGTAAATGGGAGTTAGATCAGAATGGTTCAAGCTGGAGGGCGATGTTGTCTTAGATGATCTTATTGATTCATATAAGGATGACGGAATAAGGGTCATCAACGATGTTCTTCATAATGAGGGCGCTGACGTCATTCAGAAGAACATAGCGAGTATCCTGCCAGTATCAGGAAGAAACTGGAACAAGAAGAAGAAACCGGCAAGTGTAGCGAAGCCATTTGAACACAGAGACAGCTTACTAGCAGTTACGATAGCGTCAAGAGGCTCCTATCATTATCTGTATTTTCCTGACGATGGAGAAAACACAAGGAGACATGCTGGTGGCCAGCACTTCATGATGCGTGGAGCAGAAGAATCATCAGATAAAATCATAGAAATATGCCTGGGAAAACTTCTGGGCGACTAGGAAATCCTAGAAAGGAGATAAAAATGTCAAACATCTTTTCAGAATTTGAAATAACAGAACAGCATATCAAGGTAGCAGGAGAAGATACATATGAGGATATGAACTGTGTAGGTTCGAGCGAAGAGGAACTTGCAGTCAGAACAATCACAAAGAAGTGCCGGGGTAGAATCAGGAAGAAGAGAACTCGTGGTACTGGAGATGGAACACTGAAAGAATCCCTACATGTACCTCGCACGGTCTATAACAAGATATATGATATGACAAGGGAGAAGCTGGCCAAGGGTGTATATGCCTATGGAGAAAACAGCAAACACCCTGAATTCTCACTGACACAGAAGGTATTGGATGAAGACGAGAATGTCAAGTATAAGGCATACCCTAGATGTATTTTATCGTCGGGACCATCAAGGAAGATCGAAAACGGAGCGGAAGAAGTGGCCGAGTTGGAGATGACCATTGATCTGATGCCGGATGAGAATGGTGAATGCATGTACGAGGCGCTTGAGAGTGAGCTTGAAAGCGAAGAAATCAAGCAGCAGTGGCTTACTAACTTCTCACTAGAACTTGTAAAGGCAGTATAAGAGATAAGAGCACCCGCAAGGGTGTTCTTTTTTGTAGGAGGAAATAAATGGTATACCACAAATTACTGATGGCGGATGGAAGATTTGAAAACGTGACGCTCAATCTTGGCGCTATAGCAGAGCTTAACAAGAGAAATAAGCCGCTGGCAGATGAATATTTTGCCAAGTACAAGGAAATGCAGAAGAAGGGCGAAGACTTCAACGAGCTTGACATGGCGAAGTTCATCTACATTGCCTACGCATGCGCACATCTTGATGAAGATATCCCATCGTTTGAAGAATTCCTAACCGAAGTTACAGACGATAGGGAGGAACTTGGAACGACGTTTGAGAATCTGTTCAATTCCGCGAAAAAAAAACGGGATTCCGTGATGCATTCCGGAAAGCCACGAAGGAGAAAGAACGGTCGATAAAATTACCCAGGTTTGAGCTGGAGGACATAGAGGACTACTACACGTATTATGTGTTGATCCTCGGAATCCCGGAAAAAACATTTTACGACAACGACTTAAACTTTCTGTCGGCGGTTGCAGCAAATAAGGCAGCCTATGACGGATGGATGAACTACGCAGTGAAGAAGGCAGGTGAGAGACGTGGCTAAGAAGAAGAGCGAGGCAAGCGTCAAGTTTATAGCAGACACAAAAGAATACACAGCGAACCTCGATTCGGCAAGGAATACAACGAAGAATCTGAAGGCAGAGCTTAAGCTTGTCGAGGCGCAGTTCAAGAATACTGGTGATGAGGGCGAGTATTATACCCAGAAACAATCAATACTTGAGAGACAGCTTGAGGCTAACCAGCAGGAGCAGGAAGCCCTTACAAAGAAGCTTGAGGCTGCAAAGGCCATATATGGCGAAAACAGCGTTGAAGTTGACAAGTGGGCAAGGTCGATACTGAGCTCACAGGCACAGGCTGAGAGGCTCAAAGGTCAGCTCGCACACCTTATACCGGAAGTAGATGAGAATGCACAGGCTATGGCAGAGCTCGACAGCGTCATGGCGGAGTCGGACAGCACAACATCACAACTCACCGCCAAAATGAAACTTGCAGAGGCTCAGTATAAAGCTACCGGCGACGAGGAGGAATACCTCAGACAGAAACAGGAACTCCTTGAACAGGAGATAGAGGCGAGTAAGCGAAAACAGGAGACCCTCACGCAAAAGCTGGATCTTGCTAAAAAGGCATACGGTGAGAACAGCGACGAGGCAAGAAAGCTAGCGACACAGCTCACTAACACACAGACCGACACAGTGAAGCTGCAGACTGAGGCTAAGAACCTGAGCAATGCTCTTGAAGAGAATGTGCAGGATCTTGAGGCAGCAGGCGAAAGTGCGAAAGAGGCAGGCGAAGGCTATACTGTTGCAAAAGGCGCGATGGCAAACCTTGTGAGCGATGGCATCAAGGGGCTTGGTTCTGCGCTGTCAGAGATCGGAACAGACTCAGATGCGGCAAGTGCGAGATTTGCGGCCGCTACAGGTACAGCGGCTGACTCCATGGACGAGTACAACCAGGTCATGCAGGAGATATACAAGGATAACTTCGGAGAAAGCCTCACGGATATAGCCGAGAAGATGACAAAGGTGAAGGAAGTAACTAAGGAAGTTGATCCATCTAAGCTTAAGACTCTTACCGAGAACGCTATAACGCTTGAGGACACATTCGGCATGGATATGACAGAAACCCTCAGGGGCGTCAATTCGCTCATGAGTCACTTCGGACTTTCGTCTACAGAAGCATTCGACCTCATGGCAAGTGGCGCACAGCAGGGACTTAACTACACCGACGAGCTTGGTGATAATGTGTCAGAATACGCTGGAAAGTTCGCAGAGGCCGGGTACACGGCTGATGAGTATTTCCAGTTGTTAAAGAATGGTTCAGAGGGCGGTGCATATAACCTGGACAAGGTCAATGACGCCATTAACGAGGTAACGACAAGACTTGGAGATGGAACTATTGCGGACACCATGACACAGATCGATGAGAAGACCGGAGAGGTCAAGGACGGCACAGGTGTGTGGAGTCAGAAGACTGAGGAACTGTTTGCCAAGTGGCAGACAGGCGGAGCAACACAGAAGGAAGTAGTCTCTTCAATAGTTGCAGATATCCAGAATGCCAAGACGGAACAGGACAAGATGAACCTGGCCGCACTTGCGTTCGGAACAATGGCAGAGGATGGTGGCACACAGTTCATTCAGAGCATCTCGTCAGTCGGCGACAGCTTCAGCGACACCAAGGGCAAGATGGACGAGGTGGCCAACACAAGATATGACGATGTGGGCAGTTCACTTGAAGGACTTGGCAGAACTCTAAAGCAGGATATTATACAGCCAATAGTGACTGAAGCAATACCCAAAGTGACAGAGATTATTGAAAAGGTATCTACAAATGTCCCACTTATTGTTCAGAAACTCCAGGAGATGCAACCTATAATAACAGCTATAGCAGTAGTTATAGGAGTGTTAACAACAGCAATGGCAATCCAATCAGCAGTCACAGGAGTTAAGGCAGCGATGGAGGCGGCAGAGACCACTACACTGTGGGGACTTGTAGCGGCACAGACAGCAGCACTCGCACCATACTTATTGATAGCGGCAGCTATAGCGGCTGTAATTGCGATCATAGTTCTATGTGTTGAACACTGGGACGAGATCAAGCAGAAGGTCATAGAAGTGGCTCAAATACTGAAAGAAAAGATGGCGGCTGCATGGGAATCGGTGAAGGAATCAGTAAGCAATGGAATTGCTAAGGTTAAAGGCTTTTTTGTCAATATGCTTAACTGGATTAAAGGCAACTGGAAGGGGCTCTTATTACTGCTTGTCAATCCTTTTGCCGGCGCGTTCAAGTTGCTCTATGATAATTGCTCCGGATTCCGCGAATTTATAGATAATTTCCTGTCCGGCGTGCACGATACCATATCCAATATTGGCACGAAAATAAAGAATACGGCGAAAAAAATTTTTGATGCCGTGAAGCAGGCTATAACCCATCCGATTGAGACGGCGAAGGAAACCATATCAAATTTGGCAGAAAAGATCAAAGGTATTTTTGAAAAGCTGAAGATCAAACTTCCCGATATCAAGCTCCCACACTTTAAAATTAGCGGCGGTGAGGCACCGTGGGGAATCGCCGGGAAAGGTACAAAGCCTACGGTAGATGTAGAATGGTACCGATCCGGAGCAGTCCTTAAAAGAGCAACACAGTTTGGCACAAGCCCCTCAGGAACTCCGATGGTAGGTGGTGAGGCTGGGTATGAGGCTATAGCACCTATTGATGTGCTGCAGGGCTATGTAGCCGAAGCGGTTGAAGCGGCCACATCAGGATATGATATAGACTATGACAGATGGGGAGAAGCAACAGCAAAGGCTTGCGCGAAGATGAACATAAGCATCATCTGTGACAACAGAGAGTTAGCGAGACTGCAAAGGAGCTTGGCATGACACTGTACTACGAATCAGCAGATAAGACTATTATAAACTTCATGGGTGGCGACATATATGCGCAGGAGCCTGAGACGCTCACGGAAAGTGAATGGAAATATACAACTATATCAGGTGTAAATGGTATCAGTAAGATCAAGCGCTTTTATAAAGATGCAAAAGCATATAATCTTACACTCGATATCATGTCTGATACAAGAGAAGAGTTTAATGAGCTGATGGCCAACATGCACACTGTATTCGACCGGGATGTCCAGGCGATGAAGCCTGGACGCATCTGGTGGAACAACTTTTACAAAGAAGTGTTTGTCATATCGATGACAAACACAGAGTTCGATGAACTCTTTGAGTCGGTAACTCGAAAGCTGACTATCTTGTCGTTGTATCCATATTGGATTAAAACAAATACATATCAGTTTATGAAATTAAGCAGTGAAGTCGGAAATCTCGATTATGGAATGGACGGCTTCTATGATGGCTTTGACTATGGTGGATATGACTATGGCCAATCGGAGAATATAGAACGAATCCCGGTGAATGTCATTAAATCGGCAAACTTCGAACTGATATTTTACGGACCTGCCAGTCAGCCGTCTGTAACGATAGGTGATCACAGGTATGGCCTGGATATCAAACTGGCAGCAGGAGAATATGCTACTGTCAATTCTATATCAAAGAAGATAAAGAAATACGATCAATATGGCAGAGAGGAGAATGTATTCCATGCGAGAGACCGAGATAGCAACATATTTGAAAAGCTGCCCGCCGGTTCACTGCCGATATTAAGACAGAAAGATCTATCATTTGATGTGACTGTATACGATGAGAGGGGGGAACCTGAGTGGATCTGATATATGCGGACGATACCGGAAAAGATATAAACATCATTGATGCATATACGCTTGACTTGAGCTATGGGGATGCCGAGAACGATTTTGAACTCAAGATAGACAGGGCGTCACATTGTTGCAAAAAAGGATACATGATATATGTTGATGGCGAGGAATATGGTGGAATTGTAGATAAGATCAAGGTCAACACAAAAACAGACGAGATAACATATAGCGGACCCACATGGCATGGAGTGCTTGGGCGAAAGGTGCTCTCTCCGGACGATGGACAAGACTACCTGATAGTTGACGGCGAAGCAAACAGTGTTCTTCAGGAACTTATAGACCGCCTTGATCTTGCGGACCTGTTCATGGCAGATACTATTGACAGTGGCATACAGATACATTATCAGTTCGAGCGCTACGTCACAGGGTACAGCGGCATCCGGGATATGCTCCGGGATGCAGGAGCTAAACTGAAACTCTTATGGTCTAACAAAAAGGTGGTAGTCCACGCAGAATATATACATGATTATTCTCAGGATGAGGAGTTTGATACATCGCAGGTAGATTTTGAAGTGAGCCGGAACTATTCTCCTGTCAACCACATCATAGCCCTTGGCCAGGGCGACCTGGCAGACAGAGCAGTCATACATATATTTGCTGACGAAAATGGTGGCATACAGCCGTATGCAGCAAGTGATACTCCGCTTAAAGATTCCGATTATATCACTGATGAATCTAAGAAGGTCCTTACTGGAAGTGCTGAGATAATAGAGGTACTTGATATAAGCAACGCTGAGATAACATATAACTATATCCTCCAGACACAGCGCCCATCTGACTGGGCTACAAAGTACACGGATTATTATTATCAAGACGGAGATAACTATAAGAATGTGCAGGGTGAAGAGATAGGATATATACTCACAAGATATCAGCCATCTGACTGGTCATCGAATTTCAATGAGTATTACTCCAGATCTGGAGACACGTACAGTAAGGTGTCTGGCACAACAACTTATACAGTACAGACACAGCGCCCATCCGATTGGGCTACCAAGTATGATGATTATTACATCGCAAGTGGCCGCGAGTATAAAACAGTTGAAAGTGTAGTTACAGAAAAGTACATCAAGCAGACAAGAAAGCCGTCTGATTGGTCAAAAAATTATGGAAATTACTATGTATTCTACACCGATGGAGTCACTACGGAATATAAAAATGTAGATGGAATATCAAGAAATAGATATCACCTGCAGACAAGAAAACCATCGGACTGGGATGCAAGCTATACGAGTTACTACAAGAGAAAAAAGACGGGAGGATACGAACAGCTCAAGGAGTCCGAGGACAAGAAAAGACCGGTATGGAAGGCAAAAACATACTACACACAGGAGACATATCAGGTAGCACCGAAGTGGAATGCTGCTGTCAGGTATACATATAACAAGACAGAAAAAGCACCGACGTGGAAGACTGGAACGTATTACACGAAGTCAGAGGGTGTAGCACCGACGTGGAAAACTGGGACATATTACACGAAGTCAACAGATAAAACCGCCCCACGCTGGACAAGCAAGATGTACTACACAAAAGTAGCGGATCGGTACGCAACAATGGTGGCACAGGCTGTACAGAAGATACAGGATGCGAACAATGCGGATACACTTAAGATAGATCTTGAAGAGACAGAGCAGACTTACGACATAGGAGATGTAGTTGGAGCAATAGAAAGCGTAACAGGGATATCGACTACACAGGAAGTCACTCAGAAGATAGTAAAGATTAACAATGATGAAGTTACAATAACATATGAGGTGAATTGATCATGATAAGACTTATAACAGGCTATGCCGGTGTGGGACATGTAACATCTGCAGATGCGGGCAGGTTCAATGCTGGCGTGTGTGGATGTGAAGCTTATGTCATGCAGACTGGTGACATGTTTGCTTACACATTAAAATCAAATAATGAGATAGAGATAGGAAGCGGCGACCTGGTAGACCAGGGACGCCACTTTTCAATTCCGAACAATTCGAGTGAGACGCTTGAGATTGAAAATGGAATGCAGAACAGAACACGTTATGATGCAGTCGTTATGCGCTATACAAAGAGCTCAGATACCGGCATAGAGAGCGCATCAATACATATAGTACGTGGAACTGATGTCACGAAGGGAACAACTCCGGCGAAACCGGAGCTGACACATGGAGACATCTTTGCCGGTGAGCTCATTGACGACATACCTCTGTATTACATCAAGATAACAGATCTGAATATAGATGCAGTAGAACAGGCATTCAAGGTTATGCCGTCACTGACATCTGTGGCAGATGCGATATATCCGATAGGAAGTGTGTATATGAGCATGTCGGACACTTCACCAGCCGATCTGTTTGGTGGCAAATGGAAGCAGCTCAAAGATACATTTCTGTATGCGGCGGAGACTTCAGGAAAAACTGGCGGTAGCAAGGAAATTGAAATCACGGACGACAATCTCCCAGAACATATTCATGAGATTGAACCGCATCGACATAATATGCCTACGCATAGTCACGATGCACAAATTGAAAATGCAGGGGGGCACACACATACAACGAAAAGAAAAAAACTTGCGGCGACCGGTACAGCGAGATACGTTCCGTATGTACAAACATCGAGCCTCGGGGATACGAGTGTCGATGAAATAAATACATCGAAGGCGGGGGCACACACACACAAGATAACTATCTATGAATCAGGTGGACAGCCTACAGAAGAAGGTGGCGCAGGCAGCACTCTGCCTGCCGGCAAAGGCGCGCCAATAAGTTACATGCCTCCATATACTACGGTGCACATGTGGGTAAGAACAGAATAAGGAGGTGCACATGGAAGATACGTATGAATACATAGATAGCTATGATCATGACAACAATTATGAAGATACAGTGATATTCAAGGTCGATATAAAGACAAAGACAATTGAAACTATCAAGGATCAGACGCTTATTGCAGGAGAGAGCAATTCACAGTACATCAAGTTCCAAATACCGAGATATTACGATGGCATAGACCTTTCGGAGAAGCACATACAGGTATTGTATATAGCACCATCGGGGTATACCGATATTAACAAGGTGATCAATGCACGCAGATCAGATGCGGAACTCATATTCGGATGGGTAGTACCAGGAGAAGCCCTTACAGAAGCGGGAATACTTGCGTTCAGTCTCGAATTTGCTGGGGAAAAGTATTCACTCAAAACACGCACAATAGAAAAAGAGATATGCGATGGCATGAAAGGCTCAGATATAACTCCTGAACCGGTTGAGCAGGAGTGGTATATACAGATCCAGGAAAGATGCACATCCATCATGGATGATGTAGAAGCTGCTATAAGTAACATACAGCTCTCTACAGATCAGATTGAGTCAAACAAAAATAGTATAGAAGCGTTGAGCGAGGAGCTTGCTGAACTAAAAAAATCTGGCCGTGATGGCAGGGAGGATCTCGCTGGAGCTATCACGGAGAAAGGCGTAGCCGCAGATGCCAGCGAGGATATGCATGAAATGGCTGAGAAGGTCAGACAGATACCGTCTGGAAGTGAGTATGTCATTGGTGAGGCTGCCATGGTCGTATCGCTATGTCAAACGGAGGAATATGTACTCCCTGTGTGCGGCATAACGATCGAAGCATTCACAGAAAAATTGCCTGATGCAGAATAAGTCAAGGAGGATAATCATGAACACAAGAATATGCTTAGAAAAATGCGACAAAATAGGGGGGGTAACAGAAATGTACCTCCTGAATATGAAAGGAGGATGCAAACATGTTAACAAGTAATGGAGTCAAATACTTATGGGAATGTCTCACGAAATACAAATCCTCAAGCTCGAACGATAGCAATAAGAAAGCTTTGCGAACGGAATATGGAACATACAAGGATGTAGCAGGTGTTAATATTCCTACAACAGGAAATTCTCAACAGGGACTTATTTTTGTAATGAAATCATATAATGATGTTTTAAATGATGACAGTACAGACAAACCTTTCTGTATTGTAGTTGGTAGCAACCCTGAGACTGAGAGTAGATCCGACTACGCATGGGATAACAATATCGATAATCTAAAGTGTGTATCATTCAATGGATGCTTAATAGAGGATGACGCTATATGCCTCTCTGCCAGTTTTGTTAATCTAACAAATGAAGATATCACAGTCAATGAAGTTGGTATGATAGCTAGGGTTTATACAAATTTAACGACTGCGAAGCCTGTGCTGTTGGCTAGGGAAGTATACAAAGAACCAATAACAGTTAAAGCGAACGGAGGCGCCCAGACGTTTGGTCTCAGATTAAGATAATAGGAGATAAAAACAGATGGTAATACTTACAGACAACGGAATAAAGACGTTGATGTTCAATATAATCAATAATCCAAATATTTATGCAAAGTTAAAAAGTCTCGAAGGAAATGAAAAAGATTTCAATTTTAGCAGAATAAACAGAATATTCACTGATATATCCTACAGTCTTGAGGGACGCGATAATAATAGTTATACGTACTCGCTACTGGTTGGATCAGGAGATACTCCGGCAACTCCAGGCGATTATGAGTGGAATAATGATATATCTACAGTGACGGGCACGTCATATAGCTTAGGATTTGCAGATAGAAATGGAAGAAAGGTTATACGAGCAACAGTAACATATGCGAATAATACAGACACCGATATAGAGGTAAAAGAAGTAGGCCTAATAGCTTCGTATGGTAAGACGTCATATTTGCTTGCCCGAGAAGTATTAAAAACACCGATGACAATTAAGGCAAACGGAGGGATACAGACATTTGGTATGGATATAATGTAGGAAGGAGAACAAAATGAAAAATACAATATGTACTACAATTGGAGCAACCGGGGGCGCTGTGGCGGCGTTATTCGGCGGTTGGGATACAGGACTGGTTACATTAGTCATATTTATGTGTATTGACTATGTAAGCGGACTTGTTGTAGCCGGCGTATTCCACAACTCGAAGAAAACAACGTCAGGAGCCTTAGAGAGCAAGGCAGGATGGAAGGGATTATGCAGAAAGGGCATGTCCCTTTTATTTGTGTTGATAGCCTATAGGCTTGATCTGGCAATAGGGTCAAATTATATCCGGGATGCGGTGATAATAGGGTTCATAGTGAACGAGACTATAAGTATTGTGGAGAACGCAGGTCTCATGGGTGTACCGCTTCCTAAGGTAATCAATAAGGCAATCGACATATTAACCTCAAAAAGTGAAGAGAAAGGCGGCGAATAATATGAATGGAATAGACATTAGTGCATGGCAGGGAGATAAAAATATAGACCTTGCCAAAGTGCCATATGACTTCTGTATAGTTAAGGCGACCGAGGGAACAGACTATAAGAACAGATATTTTACAAGTCACTGTGATAAGGTCCTGAACAGGAAGAAGCTCTTAGGTGCGTACCATTACGCAAACGGCGGTGATGTGCAGAAAGAGGCTGACTACTTCCTGGCATACTGCAAGAAGTATATTGGCAAAGCAATCCTTGTGCTTGACTGGGAGGCAAAAAACAATCCATTGTTCGGCAATGCCGACCTTGAATGGTGCCTGAAGTGGTGCAGTTATGTGCAGAGCAAGACAGGTGTCAAGCCACTTATCTATGTGCAGAAGAGTGCCATGGAAGCAATAAAGAAAGCCGGATACGGTTTGTGGGTTGCTCAGTATCCGGACGATGAGCAGACAGGATATCAGGAACACCCATGGAATGAAGGAAAATATAATTGCTTGATCAGGCAGTATACATCTGTTGGCAAGCTCTTAGGTTACAATGGCAACCTTGACCTCAACAAGGCATATATCAGCTCTGCAAGTTGGAATAAGCTGGCAGGCAGAAGAGCCGTGTCCGTACTTGCGAAGCCGACAGCCGCTAAGAAAAATATCAATACGATTGCCAAGGAAGTGCTTGCCGGTAAGTGGGGCAATGGCCAAGACAGAAAGAGCAGGCTCACCAAGGCGGGCTATGACTATGCAAAGGTACAGGCAGCAGTCAACAAGCTGGTCAAGGCATCACAGCTCAGTTCTGAGAAGGTCATCAATGCTGTGGCTCATGAGGTCATAGCTGGTAAGTGGGGCAATGGACAGGAACGTATTGACAGGCTTAAGGCAGCAGGGTATGATCCTAATAAGATTCAGCACCGTGTAAATGAGTTATTATAATAAGGAAGCGATTCTGATTGAAGAAGTCGTTCAAGAACACACAAAATAAAAATTGGTAGTAATCTACTAGAAACAAAAGCTGTAAAAATGGCTTAAAACCGTGGTCGAAAATTATCAAAGAGATAATTATATATCATTTCAGATATATCAAGAACCCGCAGAAGTCCAACGCTTTTGTGGGTTCTTTTTTTCAGAACTTTTGAGATTCAGATTAGGAGGAACAAAAGATATGGTGACATTATTGTCGAAGTTGTGGATCAAATCAGATAATTATAAGGATAGCAAGGTGAGGGAGAAATATGGTGTTCTTTGCGGAGCTGTTGGTATATTTTTGAATGTATTATTGTTTCTGGGAAAATTCTTCGCTGGATTACTTTCGGGTGCCATCTCGATCACGGCGGATGCGTTCAACAATTTATCAGATGCAGGAAGCTCGTTTATATCTATGATAGGCTTTAAGTTATCTGGCAGAAAACCGGACCCGGATCATCCGTTTGGACATGGAAGAATAGAGTATATATCGGGCTTATTTGTAGCAGTCATGATCATATTGATGGCCTACGAGCTTATTAAAGATTCAATCGGAAAGATCCTACATCCGGAACTTCCAAAATTCAGCAGTCTAGTTGCCGTTATACTCGTTGTTTCAATTGGAGTAAAGATATATATGTATTTCTACAACAGGAGTATAGGCAGAAAGATAGAGAGTGCGACCATGATAGCGACGGCGAAAGACAGTTTATCTGATACATTTTCCACAATGGTTGTTCTTGCATCTGCACTTGCTGCTCATTTCTGGAAAATACCTATAGATGGATATTGCGGGTTATTGGTGGGCGTAATGATACTCATAGCTGGCATCACTGCAATGAAGGATACGGTCAGCCCCTTGCTTGGTCAGGCACCGGAACCAGAGCTTGTGGACGAGATCGAGAAGATCGTGAGGTGTGATAAAAGGATCCTTGGTATTCATGATCTTGTGGTCCATGATTATGGACCTGGCAGACTTATGGTTAGTCTGCACGCAGAAGTTCCTTATAAGGAAGATATTCTTGAACTGCATGATCTGATCGATCAGATAGAATTCTCTCTCAGAAAAAAATTAAATTGTGAGCCTGTCATTCACATGGATCCGATAGTAGATGACGATGAGGAGACAAATGCTGCGAAAGCGCGGATCACTGAAATTATAGAATCACTTAATAAGGATAGCAGAAAAAATGAAAATGTTCAGTTTCACGACTTTAGAATGGTAAAGGGTTCAACACATTCCAATCTGATTTTTGATGTGGTTTTGCCACATGGATATCAAATGTCAGAAGAACAGATAATATCCTATATCAAGGAAAAAGTTAGTGAGTACAATAAAAATTACTATTGTGTGATACATATTGATAGAGCATATGTAAAATAATTCCAGATGGTGAGCATCCTGACCACAGAATAGTAAGACCTTCTGTGGTTATTATTATTACATAATACATAATACATTTACAGGCATTTCCTCAATCTTAGGTTTGACTTTACCATGATAAACTGTTACTATGTTACCGTGTTATGCCCTAATAGGGCTTATATATCATGCAGATGCCCGGTGTAGTGTGTTTCATGCATCTGCCAAGTATATTTAAGGATATTTCAGGAGGAAAGAAGTATGAAAAAGTTATTATCACTGCTCTTAGTGGCAGCAATGGGACTTTCACTGGTTGGATGTGGCGGATCTGATAACGGATCTAAGAGTGAGTCAAAGAGTGATCTGGAGTATGTAAAGGATAAGGGAACTCTCGTTGTCGGCGTTACAGACTTCGCACCGATGGATTACAAGGATGAGTCAGGCAACTGGATCGGATTTGACGCAGATATGGCATCAGCATTTGCAGAGAGCCTTGGCGTAAAGGCAGAGTTCGTAGAGATAGACTGGGATAACAAGATCATGGAGCTTGACGGCAAGACCATCGACTGTGTATGGAATGGTATGACACTTACAGATGAGGTTACAAGCTCAATGGCATGTTCAGATGCATACTGCAACAATGCTCAGGTAGTTATCGTGCCAAATGATAAGGCAGACAAGTATCAGACAGTAGACAGCATCAAGGAGCTTACATTTGCTGTAGAGGCAGGAAGCGCAGGCGAGGATCAGGCCAAGGCGCTTGGTCTCAACTATACAGCGGTAAAGGCACAGGCAGATGCACTCATGGAAGTTGCAGCTGGAACATCAGATGCAGCAATCATTGATTCGCTTATGGCAGCAGCTATGGTTGGTGAGGGAACAGGTTATGACAAGCTCACATATACCGTAGGTCTCAACAGCGAGGAGTATGGCGTTGGCTTCAGAAAGGACTCAGATCTTGTAGCTGAGCTCAACAAGTTCTTTGCAGACAGTAAGGCTGACGGTTCAATGGAGAAGTGTGCTGAGACATATAAGGTACAGGCTGCACTTGCAAAGTAATAGATAAGATATAATTAGTATTTTTACCATCACTTAGAGAGAAAAATTATTATGGATTTGTTTTTTGAACAGCTCCCGGTCGTACTTGGAGCTCTTAATACAGGATTTATACAGACATTAAAATTGTTCTTCGTGACATTGCTCGGTGCATTTCCACTTGGACTTCTCATAGCACTCGGTTCCATGTCAAAGTTTAAACCGCTCAGCTATCTTATGAAGTTCATTGTATGGATAGTGAGAGGTACACCACTTATGATACAGCTGCTCATCATATATTATTTCCCGGGACTTGTATTCCACAACCCGGTATGGGGCGGCGGCGAAGGCGGAAGATTTGTAGCGGCATCGGTGTCATTCATAGTGAACTATGCCTGCTATTTCTCAGAGATTTACCGTGGAGGTATTCAGGGTATTCCTGTAGGACAGGAGGAGGCCGGACTTGTGCTTGGCATGACTCCAAAGCAGATATTCTTCAAGGTCAAGCTTTTGCAGATGATAAAGAAGATAGTTCCGGCGATGTCCAACGAGATCATAACTCTGGTCAAGGATACGTCCCTTGCCCGTATCATCGCACTTCAGGAGATAATCTGGGCAGGACAGGCATTCATGAAGGGTTCACAGGGAATCTCTGGTGCGATATGGCCACTCTTCTTCTGCGCATTCTACTATCTGATATGGAATGGCGTACTCACAGTTTTACTTGGCAAATTAGAGAAGAAACTTGATTTTTTTAGATAGGAGGAGCCGCAAATGGCTATATTAGAGGTTGAACATATAAAAAAGAAGTTTGGCAAGACAGATGTGCTCAAGGATATAAGCTTTTCTCTGGAGCAGGGCGAGGTCCTTTCTATCATAGGATCATCAGGAAGTGGAAAGACAACACTTCTTCGCTGTCTGAACTTTCTGGAGATGCCGGACAATGGAGTTATCCGTGTAAATGATGAAATCCTGCTTGACACTGACAAGCCGGAGACACTCAAGGAGTCGGAGGTGCGCAAGAAGAGACTGCATTTTGGACTTGTGTTCCAGTCATTTAATCTCTTTCCACAGTACACTGCGCTTCAGAACGTAATGCTTGCAAGAGAGCTTCTTGCAAAGGAGAGACCGGATTTCAAAGTAAATAAGAAGAATATACTCGACGAGATAAGAGTCCAGGCAGAGGAACTTCTACGCCAGATGGGACTTGAGGACAGAATGAACAACTATCCTCACCAGCTTTCCGGAGGACAGTGTCAGCGAGTTGCCATAGCAAGGGCGCTTGCGTTGCAGCCGGACATCCTGTGTTTCGATGAGCCTACATCGGCTCTTGATCCGGAGCTCACAGGAGAGGTACTTAAGGTTCTCAGAAACCTTGCAGACAAAAAGACAACCATGATAATTGTTACCCATGAGATGGCATTTGCAAAGGATGTTGCAAGTCAGGTCATATTCATGGATGATGGATATATACTTGAGCAGGGAAGACCTGACCAGGTATTTGACAATCCGAAGATGGAGAGGACAAAACAATTTCTTTCATCATATTCATAAAAGATGTATAAGATCCCGGTGTATCGAAAAAATGATGCACCGGGATTTTCTGTTTATATAAAAAATAATCACTAAAAATCTGAAAAACCGTCTGAAACTATACTATACAAAATTTACAAAACAATAATAAGAAACAAGGCAGCAATTCTCCCCCATATATAAATGAAATAAGAAACATAGGCATGGCAGATAGGGATGCCATCTACCCCATGCACAAAAAAACAAGAAAATGACATATCGGAGGTCTACCCAGAGGGATAAAAAAATCTACCCAGACGTTGAGTAAAAAAAGGTCAGTGTGTACTATTGGATATACCGTACGGAATACAAAGCATGACATTAAAAATTTGTTTTACAGGAGGAGAACATTATGCCATTAACAAGAAAAACAACAGGTGTAGAAAAAACAAAAAGAGAAACAGGAAGTATTGATAAGGTCAGAATAAATGATGGTCGTGTACAGGTACTGACCAGCGAGGGTAAAATATATGTTTTTGATAAACGAGAGGTATGCACTGTTACAAATATATCACTCAGTGTAAATGAAAGACCGGTAAATGCCAGCTTTGAGAATTCAGGGTATGGGACATCGACCAATGCTATCCGTTTTCAGAGATACCCGATAGTGGAATTTGTCAATCTTGCGCCGGAAACAGTGAAGAACTATATGTAGTCAATATTGATGGAGTCCGTCCTGGATCTGTCTGACGTTAAGGTGATGCATTCATATAAGTGGGGGGACAATGAGCCGCATCTCTATATGCCAGATGATTGGGACGATGGAAGAATATATGCTAAACTGAGCGATGAAGAAGCAGACAAAGCCGATGAATATGACATAGACTATGTGGAAGATGGATATGAGGACGATTGGTATGAAGAGGAAGAGGATGAGAATGAGTAGGAGAAATGTGATCTCATGATTGAAATGTGATACAGTTTTTCCAATGCAGTGATGACACAGAGAAAACAATAAAGTATAGTAGAAGCAGCAAAGACACTAAATGCCGCTTGCCCAATATCAGACGGGCAGGCAGAATTTGGTGTCTTTTTTATTTGATTCTATAGTGGCATCTACTTCATGTCGCAGGAAAAGATACTAGCAATCCATTCCCATAGCCCTGGCTTTGGTGGTCTGTGTCTCTCCCCTGGGATGATGTGGTGGGGCGTATATGGATGAGAGTTTCAGTGGATTATTGCCAATGTTGATGATGTTGTGCCATGTGCCGGCTGGTATACAGACGCATTCTCCTGCACAAAGATTCTGACGGAAGCACAGTTCGTTTGGGCAGCAGCCCATTCTGACTGAACACTGTCCCTGTTCGATCCGGATGATCTGATCGGTATTATCATGGATTTCCAAACCTACGTCTGAGCAGGCAGGTATACACATGACTGTCATCTGCATGAAACAGCCGGTCCACACGGTTTCGCGGTAATTGTGGTTCTGTAACGCTTTATCCCGGAGGTCTATAGTGCAGATGTTGTCACGACAGTCAGGTCTGTTCGGAGAACAATGGTTGTTGCATTTCATAGGATAGTCCTTTCAGATTTAATAGTTCTATTTATAGTATTCAGAAAGGATAGAATATGACAAAAATTATACATTTTTATGTAACCTGGATTGTGAGCTATGTGAAAAAATGCAAAAAGTGATAAAAAAATTGAAAATAGTATTGACATTTTGTACATAAACAACTAATATAAGATATATCAAATGGAAACGGTTCCAAAAACGTTTCCGAAAAAACAAAGTAACCATTAAGCAGCTCGTATAAGAGATGACTGAAGGAAAAATTTTTATTATTTTATGGGAGGAACCAATATGAACAAGAAAGGTATTGCGGCACTTGGACTGTCACTTATGATGGCAGGTACCATGTTGACAGGATGTGGCTCAGGAGATTCAGATGGAGCAGGAAAGAAGGCAGATGCAAAGGGCTCTGTATATTATCTGAATTTCAAACCGGAGCAGGATGCACAGTGGCAGGAGCTTGCTAAGGTGTACACAGAAGAGACTGGCGTTGATGTGACGGTAGTTACAGCGGCTTCTGGTCAGTATGAGACTACTCTTAAGAGTGAGATGGGTAAGTCAGAATCACCTACCCTGTTCCAGGTAAATGGACCGGTTGGTCTTGCTTCCTGGAAGGACTATTGTTATGATCTTGGATCATCACAGGTGTATAAAGAACTCACTTCTGAGGACTTTGCACTTAAGGATGGCGATAAGGTCGCAGGAATCGGATATGTTATAGAGTCATACGGAATCATTTACAACAAAGAGCTTTTAAGCAAAGCTGGATACACAGAGGATGATATCAATTCATTTGCAGACCTCAAGAAGGTGGCAGAGGATATAACAGCCAATTCAGACAAATTAGGATTCTCAGCATTCACATCAGCTGGAATGGATGGCTCATCAGACTGGAGATTCAAGACACATCTTGCAAATCTTCCAATCTACTATGAATACAAGGCTGATGGAATCGATACTACAGATGCGATCAAGGGTACATATCTTGATAATTACAAAAATGTATGGGATCTGTACATCAACAACTCAACAACCGATCCAAAGCAGCTCAGCACAAAGACTGGTGATGACGCGGTTGCAGAGTTTGTTTCAGGACAGGCAGTATTTTATCAGAATGGTACATGGGCATACGCAGATGTATCATCACTTGGCGATGACAACCTCGGAATGCTCCCTATCTATATAGGAGCAGATGGTGAGGAGAATCAGGGACTCTGTACAGGAAGTGAGAATTACTGGTGTGTAAATGCTAAGGCTTCAGAGGAAGATATCCAGGCAACTCTTGACTTCATGGAGTGGTGTGCTACGAATGACACCGCACTTAAGGCAATCTGTGGTTCAAAGGGCGCTATGCCATCAGGAGCAGATGGAATGGGATTTGTAACACCATTCAAGAAGAACCTTGAGTCAACAAACCTTCTTGTAAACATCGCAAATGAGTATGTAGCAGAGGGTAAGACACCTGTAAGCTGGAACTTCACAACAATGCCATCAGAGCAGTGGAAGAACGACCTTGGATCAGCACTTACAACATATGCGGCAGATCAGACAGATGCCAACTGGGATCTTGTAAAGAGCGCATTTGTAGATGGATGGGCTAAAGAGGCTGCTGCAGCAAAGTCAAAATAAAGCATATTAACAAATAAACAATAGTACACAACCCAAAAATAAAAAAACATCACAAAATAAAACCAACTTAAAATATGAATAAAGTTCTGCAAGCTGCAGGACACCAGGAAGGCTAACAGCTTTGCAAAGGCAGCTCATACCCAGAGGTGTCAGACTAGAGATGGATATGTATTCATATGCAAATATGTCTACATATCCATTTTTAGACTCAGAAGATATTGGAAAGAAAATTGATATGCAACAGAGTGGAGGTTATCAAAAAAATTATGGAGAAAACGATAAAAAGATATTGGCCGGTGTTTCTGATACCGACAATGGCTGCGTTTCTAATAGGATTTATCGTGCCATTTGCCGAGGGAATATATCTGTCCTTCTGTAAGTTCACGACCATAAGGGACGCTGAATTTGTAGGATTTCAGAATTATATAGACGCATTCAAGGACTCAACATTCCCGGATGCATTTAAGTTTACAACATTATTTGCGATTGTCACACTTGTGCTTATAAATGTTCTTGCATTTCTTGTGGCACTGGCACTTACACAGAAGATCAAAGGAACTAATATATTCAGAACGGTATTCTTTATGCCGAATCTTATAGGTGGTATTGTACTTGGATATGTATGGCAGCTTATATTCGATGCCATATTCTCAAAGTTTGATACAGCCCTGAAGCTCAATGAAGTCCTCGGTTTCTGGGGATTGGTTATACTGGTGTGCTGGCAGCAGATAGGATATATGATGATCGTTTATATTGCAGGACTTCAGGCAATTCCTGAAGACATTCAGGAAGCAGCCATGATTGATGGTGCAAATAGAACACAGAGACTTTTCAGGGTTACGATCCCGAACATGATGCCATCCATAACTATATGTACATTCCTCACAATAACCAACTCATTCAAACTGTTTGACCAGAACCTGGCACTCACAGGAGGCGAGCCACTCCATAAGACAGAGATGCTAGCGCTTAATATATATGAGACGTTTTATGGAAGAGTAGGATATGAGGGAGTAGGTCAGGCCAAGGCAGTCGTATTCTTCATACTGGTAGTAGCGATAGGACTCATACAGCTTAAGATTACAAGATCAAAGGAGGTGCAGCAGTAATGGCGAAGATACAGAAAACAGCAAATACAGCGGACAAAAAGCCTGTATACAGAGTGAAAGAAAAACCAACGTTGACGGGAATTCTGGCTACTTTATTCTTTACCATTATTTCCATAATATTTGTTTCACCGATAATAATCGTAATTATAAACTCGCTGAAAGCCAAGACGTTTATCAGTCTGGAGACATTTGAACTGCCAAATGAGCACAGCTACATAGGCTTGGGCAATTATAAAACGGCTATAACACAGTATGATTTCATTAAGGCAGTGGGCTGGACAGTTGTGATAACGGTTCTCTCAGTAGTGGCAATTTTGCTGTTCTGCTCTATGACAGCCTGGTATATAACCAGAGTCAAGAATATAGCGACAAAGATCATATATCTGCTCTGCGTGTTCTCTATGGTAATACCTTTCCAGATGGTTATGTTTACTTTGGCTGGAACTGCGGATGCACTTCACCTTACTACTCCATGGGGAATCGTGATCGTGTATCTTGGATTTGGAACAGGTCTTGCAGTATTCATGTTCTGCGGATTTATCAAGTCCATTCCTTTGGAGGTCGAGGAGGCTGCGATGATAGATGGATGTACGCCGCTCAAGACATTTTTCAGGGTTGTTATCCCTATCATGAAACCTACTTACATATCTGTAGGAATACTTGAGGCTATGTGGATATGGAATGATTTCCTTCTGCCATATTTGGTACTCGACATCAAGAAATACAAGACGATATCTATAGTTGTCCAGTATATGAAGGGCAGCTACGGAAGAGTAGATATGGGAGCGATCATGGCGTGCCTTGTTATGGCTATCATTCCGGTTGTTGTATTCTACCTCTGTGCACAGAAGTACATCATCAAGGGTGTTGCAGCTGGTGCTGTAAAGGGATAGTAATATAATATTATTATAAAAAACAGGCGGTTGTGAGATTCGCAGCCGCCTGAAATTGGTTAAAAGGAGAGATTTCAGATGGAAAGATCAGCAGGAATACTGCTTGCTATATCAAGCCTCCCGTCAAAGTATGGAATTGGCAGCTTCTCAAAAGAGGCATATCGTTTCGTTGACTGGCTTAGGTCTGCACACCAGAGTTACTGGCAGATACTTCCCATGGGTCCCACCGGGTATGGGGATTCGCCGTATCAGTCATTTTCGACATTTGCTGGAAATCCATATTTTATAGATCTTGATACACTTGTGGATCAGGGACTGCTCACAGACCGCGAGTGCAGAGAGATAGACTGGGGAGATGATGACAGATACGTTGATTATAGCAAAATTTATAATGGAAGATACAGTCTCCTCAGGAAAGCATATGAAAGATGGAAAATGACTGACAGCATGGAGTTTTCCATGTTCATGGATGAGAACAAAGAGTGGATATATGATTATTCACTATTTATGGCTGTAAAGGATTCGCTTGGTGGAATTCCGTGGACAGAGTGGCCGCAGGATATAAGAAACAGGCAGCCTGATGCGGTGCAGCAGATGCAGATTAAGCTTGCGGATGAGATACATTTTCAGCAGTACATGCAGTATTTGTTTTATACTCAGTGGAATGCACTAAAGAGCTATGCCAACAAGAACCATATAAGGATCATAGGAGATATCCCAATCTATGTAGCTATGGACAGCGCAGATGTATGGGCACACCCGGAGCTTTTCAGGCTTGATGAGGACAGGCGACCATACGAGGTTGCCGGATGCCCGCCTGATGGGTTTTCGGAGACCGGACAGCTGTGGGGAAACCCAATATATGACTGGGAGCTGAACAGGCAGACCGGTTACAGCTGGTGGATAGCCAGAATGAGACATAGCTATAAACTTTATGATGTAGTCCGGATTGATCATTTCAGAGGCTTTGATGAATATTATGCCATTCCATATGGTGAGGAAACAGCTGTGAATGGCAAGTGGAAAAAGGGCCCTGGGATGGATCTGTTTAGGAATATAGAAAAGGCTCTGGGTAAGAGAGATGTCATTGCCGAGGATCTTGGTTTTGTGACTGATTCGGTCAGAAAGCTTGTGCATGATTCCGGATTTCCGGGAATGAAGGTTGTGGAGTTTGCCTTTGATGTGAGAGACACCGGGGCGGCATCTGATTATCTTCCACATAATTACATACGAAATTGTGTTGTATATACGGGAACCCATGACAATGAGACCCTTATTGGCTGGTGGAGCAGTATAGATCAGAGATCCAGAGACATGGCAAGGGATTATATGGCAGCTCATTATACACCGGACCGTCTGATCAATGTCCCATTTATCACGCTTGCTATGAGAAGTATTGCAGATCTTTGTATTATACCGATGCAGGATTATTTGGGGCTAGACAATAAATCGAGGATGAATAAGCCATCCACAGTTGGCGATAACTGGAGGTGGCGCATGATATCCGACGATACGGATGATGATCTTGCAGAGGAAATAGGCAGCCTTACACTGATTACCGGGAGATGCAAGATGTGAAAAAGTACTCTCTAAAAATATTTACCGGGAAATGATAAGTAGAGTATTTTCTTGACCTCCACATATTGGGATAATATAATTATTGGGAATAAAAGAGAAAAGTGGGATACAGCTTATGACAATAAAGGATATTGCACGTATATCAGGTTATGGTATCGGAACCGTGTCCAGGGTGATCAACAATCAGACCGGAGTCAGCGATGCAGCCAGAGAGAAGATACTCAGGGTTATAGAGGAAAACGGCTTTGAGCCGAACGTCAACGCAAAGCTCCTCAAAATGTCAGCGAAATCGGCGGTGGTTGTCATCATAAAAGGAAACCAGAATATGTTGTTTGCGGATATAGTAGAGCGGATACAGAACCTGCTTGCTGGATATGATGAGGATGTCATAGTGGAGTACATAGACGAGGATGGTGACGAGATCGAGTATGCCATCAAACTCACTCATAGCGTGAATCCGAAGGGAATCATGTTTTTGGGTGCCAATCTTGCACTTTTTGATGAGCGTGTGAAAGAGTTTGAGATTCCGGGAGTCATAATCACGACCGGCGGAGAGATTCTTGCAAATGACAACATATCCTCCATAACGATAGATGACACGGCAGCGACATACGATATGACAAGGTATCTTCTTGAAAAAGGCCACAGGCGCATCGGAGTCATAGGAGGGCAAGTGTCCGAGAAACAGATAAGTTTCAATAGATATGAAGGCTGCAAGAGGGCTATAGATGAGTGGCAGCATGATGACCGGGCGGAGTTTACATATATTCCGTGCAGGTATTCTATGAAGGCAGGTTATGAGGCCACGAAGCGTCTCTTGGAGGAACAGCCGGAGGTTACAGCAATCATGGCTCTCAGTGATACGATAGCGATCGGCGTCATGAGAGCGGCTGCTGATCTGGGCAAACATATTCCGGAGGAGCTGTCAGTTACTGGATTTGATGGAATAGAGCTGGCAGGATACTGTGTACCAAGACTTACAACAATAAAACAGAATACAGAGATCATGGCATCGAGAAGTGTTGACATCATGCTCAAGCATATAAATTATGCAGCAGATGGTGAACATGAGATAGTGCCATATTCCCTGATAGAGGGAGAAAGCGTTAAGAGCATCGGCTAGGATTCAGGGAAAATCTTTTTAATTAAGTTTGAATTCGTCTTATACTGGTATATTATATATCGGTATAGGGCGATTTTTTTATGAGATAAAAGTTCGGTAAGGCTCTGAGATTCGTATAGAGTATTTATCACAGTTTGGAGATGAGAAGATGGATCAGAATATAGAATCGGAAATATTAGAAAAACGCAAACTATGTAAAGTGCTTAAGGTGTTTAAGATTGTTTCTTTTATAGGAATATTTGCGCCATTTGTTGCGTTTATGGTGGTATCTAGAAATGGCTATGAATTAGACTCTGCTTGGCTGCTGATTCCGGCTTTGTTTGTAGGCGGATTTTTCCTGTTCTCATATATGGAGACAAATAAACTTAAAGACCTCAAGGAACTCATGGGACAGTATGTTGTACGGAGTGTCCTTGGAGAGCGCTTGCATGTGATTGAATACATGCCAAATGGATATACAAATGAGGCATTTTTACATAATTGTCCGATTCTTCCTTCATTTAATAATATGGATGGTTCTGACTTTATACATGGAATATACAGGGGAGTAGAATTTACATTCAGTGATCTCACACTCAGAACGGAAACAAAGGGTTCACCGGACGGCGAGTTCATCGGCGATAATGTTGTCAATTTTAAAGGTCAGCTCATAACGGCTACTTCCCACAAGAATGTTAATGGTTTTGTACATATCCAGGAGAGAATTAGTCCAAGAATGAAAAACGAAAAGAAAAGTGGCATATTATCAAGAGTATTGGGTTCTGAGAATTCACGTAACAGTTTTATGACGGGCAACGCGTTATTTGATAACAGGTTCGATATATTTGCCTCTGACAGCCAGCTTGCTTTGAGGGTATTGACACCACAGCTTATGCAGGAACTTATGGGACTTGAAGGACTTATGGAGATACAGATCGCTGGCAATATGGTGGCAGTAGCGATAAAGAATGACAGAGATTTATTTGAACTTAGTAACAATGGCAGGGATAATGGTGACATGGAGGAGTATCGTCAGAAATTTAGGGATGAACTTTCCGATATTTTGAAAGTTATTGATGTCTTTGGTATGAATACAGATCTTTTTCAGTAGTTGGTTAAATGATAGAAGGTTTATATACAGTGAGAATGTGTTAAATGTAGGAAATAACCGGAAAGATCATAGGATACGATACCCTGACCGGCAGGACAAAATTGCCGGGATATGCACAACCCACAGTGGAATATATCGATCCATACAGCGGTGAGCCGGATTCTTATATGGTAAATCAGGAGATAAACAGAAAGAAACATTCTATCGGTAGCGAGTATAAACTTTTATACTCTAGGGAAAAGAGAACGGCCTATGAGAAGAAGTCAAACAAGGTGTACAGAGAGATGGAGGTTTGCTTTTTCGGACTGGCTGTGCTGATCTTCATTGCGGGGATAGTGAAGTTGGCGATGAAGGTATTGTAATCACCGCCGATACTATGCTAATATAGATATGTTTGCGAAAATGACAAATTTTTATCACTTCAGGAGGAAAACAATGGGTGGATTTTTTGGCGTAGCGGCAAAAGATGATTGTGTGTTTGATCTGTTCTTTGGAATAGACTATCATTCACATCTTGGAACAAGGCGCGGAGGCATGACAGTGTATGGAGATAAGGGATTTGACAGATCCATACACAATATCGAGAATGCTCCATTTAGAACAAAGTTCGACAAAGATATGCAGAACATGAAGGGCTATTTTGGAATAGGATGTATATCCGATTATGAGCCACAGCCACTCATAGTGCGTTCACATCACGGAACATATGCTCTGACAACTGTCAGCAAGATCAACAATGTTGACGAGATATCCAAGGAGATATTTGATCAGGGACATTCACATTTCCTTGAGATGAGCGGAGGGGATATCAACAGCACAGAGCTGGTGGCAGCCCTTATCAACCAGAAGGATAATCTGATAGATGGAATAAGATATGCGCTGGAGAAGATAGACGGTTCTCTGTCACTCCTGCTCATGAACCAGAATGGAATATATGCAGCCAGGGATATGCATGGAAGAACTCCTGTGGTCATAGGCAAGAAGGATGGTGCATTCTGTGCGTCATTTGAGAACTTTGCCTACAAGAACCTTGGCTATCATGACTATAAAGAACTCGGCCCTGGTGAGGTTGTTGTACTCACACCGTCCAACTGCGTGACGCTTGTGCAGCCGGGCAAGGACATGAAGATATGTACATTCCTGTGGGTATACTATGGTTACCCTGCAAGTTCATACGAGGGTATGAGTGTAGAGCAGATGAGATACAACTGCGGAGCCAGCATGGCAAAGAGAGATAACGTTAAGCCTGATATCGTAGCCGGAGTTCCGGATTCAGGAACAGCGCATGCAGTCGGCTATGCAAATGAGTCTGGAATACCTTTCTCAAGACCATTTATCAAGTACACACCGACATGGCCACGTTCATTTATGCCGACCATACAGAGCCAGCGTAACCTCATCGCGAAGATGAAGCTTCTGGCAGTTGAGGATCTTATAAAGGATAAGAGCCTTCTGCTCATAGACGATTCCATCGTGCGTGGAACACAGCTCAGAGAGACAACCGAGTATCTGTTTGACAGCGGTGCCAAGGAAGTGCACATCAGACCTGCATGTCCACCACTTGTATACGGATGTAAATACCTTAACTTCTCAAGATCATCATCAGAGATGGATCTTATAACAAGAAGAGTTATCGAGAGACTTGAGAACGGAAACGTGACAGACGAGGTACTTCAGGAGTACACAGATCCTGATTCAGAGAAGTATGAGAAAATGGTTGATGAGATCTGCAAGGAGCTGCATTTCACATCACTCAGATTCAACAGACTTGATGATATGCTTGAGGCATGCGGAGTTGAGAAGTGCAAGCTTTGTACATACTGCTGGGATGGCAAGGAGTAAGCTGCGGATGACGGCGATGCCATATGCAGCAGACAGTAGCATATATAAAAATAGCTTATTTGTAATACTAAGGAAAATGGTGACAGGGATATGGCATTAGAAAACTCAAAAGAAACTTCAAATGAAATCACAATAGAAGAGATACAGGAACTGGATAAGGATTCATATCTGATGGTTGACATCAGGGATGAGGTAGAGATATCCCACGGAGCCATCCCGGGTGCGATGGCAGTCCAGACGGACAGGCTGATGCCGGAGCATCTGGCAGAGACCGCAGGTGAACTGTTTCCTGCAGAGGAATATATGCCCAGGGACAATTCAAAAGGGAAAAAACTCATAATCTGCTGCACCCACGGAACCAACAGCATTCCGCTGGCGGAGAGACTTACAGAGCTGGGATACGATGCGGTGAGCCTCAAAGGCGGATATATATCATGGCTGCTCTACACCATGGGCAAGCAGGAACAGACTGATATATGTGCCGACGTTGAGAAGAGCCTCCGCAAGAAGTTCCACAAGAAGATATGGTGCAACTTCACAAAGGCCATCAACAGATATGAGCTGGTGAAGGAGGGCGACAGCATAGCCGTATGTATATCGGGCGGTAAAGATTCTTTCCTCATGGCGAAGTGCTTTCAGGAGCTGAAGAGACATAATAAGTTTCCGTTTGAACTTAAGTTTATAGTCATGGATCCGGGGTACAGCCCGGCAAACCGCAAGGTCATAGAGGATAATGCCAGGATGCTGAACATCCCTATCCAGATATTTGAGTCAGATATATTTGACTCAGTATATAATGTTGAGAAGTCACCATGTTACCTCTGTGCCAGGATGAGACGTGGTCATCTGTACAGCTATGCTAAGGAGCTTGGCTGTAACAAGATAGCTCTCGGACACCACTACGATGATGTCATAGAGACCATACTCATGGGTATGCTCTACGGGGCGCAGATGCAGACCATGATGCCGAAGCTTCACAGCACCAACTTTGAGGGCATGGAGCTCATCAGACCTCTTTATATGGTAAGGGAGGACGACATCAAAGCGTGGAGGGATTATAATGAACTTCATTTTATACAGTGTGCATGTAAGTTCACGGATACATGTACCACCTGCAATAATGAGGAGACAAAGTCCAAGCGTCAGGAGATCAAGCAGCTCATAGCGACACTCAAGAAGACGAATCCGTTTGTGGAGGGCAATATATTCAAGAGTGTGGAGAATGTCAATATCGATACCCTTATAGAGTATAAGCAGGGAGGCGTGAGACATAGCTTCCTTGATACTTACGATGAGAAGAGCGGTAAGACAGAATAGATAAAAACAGCATTTGAGAGCCGTTATTTACATTTGGCAGATGTAAGTGACGGCTTTTAATGTTATTTTCATAAAAGCATGGCAATATATATCTGTTCAGCGATCGTGCAGCGATATACTGTAGTGGCCAACAGGTGAAAATGACAGGGAGGATGGAAGTATGCGTATACTTGTAGTTGAGGATGAGAAGGATCTGAACAGCATAATATGCAGTAAGCTGGTCAAAGAGGGCTATAATGTGGATGCCTGTTATGACGGACAGGCGGCACTTGATTATATGGAAGCGGAGAATTACGATGGGGCGATCATGGATATAATGATCCCGAACAAGGACGGAATAACAGTCCTGCGTGAGATGAGAAATGCGGGGATACAGGTTCCCGTGCTTTTCCTCACGGCCAAGACGGAGACACAGGATATAGTCAGGGGGCTGGATGCCGGAGCCAGCGATTATATGACAAAGCCGTTTGAGTTCTCGGAGCTTATGGCAAGACTCAGGGTCATGCTGAGAACCCAGAATCAGGTAAATGAGAATGTGATAACCTGTGGTTCACTGGTGGTCGACATGAACAACAGACAGGCGATCAGGGATGGAAAGGTCATCGATCTCACGGTCAGGGAGTATGCTATCCTTGAGTACCTTGCCAGAAACAGAAATGTGGTAGTCACCAGGGAACAGATACGGGTGAACATCTGGAACATAGATGACGATGTTAATTCAAATGTGATAGATGTGTACATCCGTTATCTGAGAAGAAAGATAGACGATAATTATGAGGAGAAGCTGATCCATACAATAAGAGGTGTCGGCTACAAACTGGAATGTTAAAGAGAAAAATATCATTTGTAACATATACTGTTATAATCACAGCACTTATTCTGGTGGTGGGAATATCTTGCCTGCTGGTCATCCAGAACAATCTTATGAATGATGATATGAACCTGATGGCTTATAAGAAGCTGACGCAGGAGGTAATGCAGATTAGACGATACATAGCGTATGATTCACAGAAGAAGCCACATATAGATGATGGATTTTACGACCGTGAGGACGAGCCGGATAGCAATGAACAGATATATGTGTTCCTTCAGGGAAATGACGGCGAGATCCTTGACGGCGAGGTGCCTGAGGGATATGCGGATAATCCGGATATAAGCAAAAGTCTTATGCATATAGATGCAGGGAAGGTCAAGTATTTTGCAGTCGTCAGGCGGGGAAGAACAGACAAAGAGCCGCTGAAGAAGACTTCTAAATACAAGATCTGTGTCATGGTATCCGTCAGGGATATAGAGAGCAATTACAGTGAGCTTTTATATAAATCATACTGTGTTATTGGAATCGTGCTGATAGCATTTGTGATATATGCATTTGCTTTGAGGAAACTGATAGCAGTTCCAATGGAAAGCCTGAACCGTTCGATAGATAAGAGTGTGGACAATCTTGATTTTACAGAGAATCTGGAGTATGACGGCCCGTTCAAGGAGCTTGATATGCTAACCGATGCGAATAACAACCTGTACAAAAAAGTCCATCAGGAGCTTGAGAGACAGACCGAGTTCAATGCAAATGTATCCCATGAGCTGAGAACACCTGTAGCAGTCATGCATGCCCAGTGTCAGCTTTCCAGGGAGATAGCTGAGAAGAATGGCGATGAAGAGATGCTTGAGAGCATAGAGGTATTCGAGAGGCAGACCTCACGTATGAAGGGGCTCATAGAGCAGCTTCTTCAGATGTCGGTCATGGACAACGAAAACGCAGTCATAGCGGTTGAGGATGTAGATCTGCTGGATGTGGTGGAGTCTGTGTGTGATGACGTGGAGTATATCTGTAAGAAGAATCTTAAGTTTACCTACGACCTGAAGCCGACGATGGTCAAAGCGAATATGAACCATATAGTTATCGTCGTGAACAATCTGATGTCAAATGCGGTGAAATACAGCAATGATGGAGGTAGTATCCATGTGTCCTGCGGTGTGAAAAATGACAGCTATTTTATCTCGGTCAGGGATGAGGGCCGGGGAATGGATAAGAGCACAAAGGAAAAGATATTTGAGAGTTTTTACAGAGGTGAGCCAGACAGAAGTGCGGAGGGTTTTGGCCTGGGTCTGTCACAGGTAATGCAGATCGCCAGATATTACGGCGGAATCGTGGATGTTGACAGTGAGCCCGGAAAAGGAAGCCTGTTTACATTTAAAATCCCGATAAATGCAGAATAATGTCTGTGGATTTTAATATATATTAATTTTTTTAATGAAAGATTAATCTTAAATGTGTATAATTTAAAATCAGTGTTTTATTGAAAATAGGAGCTATATTTATGAAAGAACGAAAGAGAATAGTACATTTACTGATCGGCCCATTGTTATTCGGGCTGTTTACGGCACTTTTGCCACACGGAGTATTCACGACATTTGAGTCAAGAGCAGCGATAGGAACCATCATGTGGATGGCGTACTGGTGGGTAACAGGCCCTGTGGACTATGCGGTAACCGCATTCCTCCCGATAGCCTTAAATGCGATATTTCAGATGACTTACATGTCGGCGGTCATTTCCAACTATGCAGACGAGACGATACTGCTTCTTCTGGGAGCTTCCATCATAAGCGTGATGTGGGAGAATACCGGGCTTGACAAGAGGATAGCCATTACATTCCTGAGACTTATCGGCAGCAGTTTGAGGATACAGCTTGTGTTCTGGTTTGTGTTGTCAGCAGTTTTGTCAGCGGTGCTTCCAAATGCAGTGGTATGTGCGACGATCACACCTATAGCAATCGCCATGCTCAAGTACATAGGAATGGACGACATCAAGACAAACAAGACTGCATCAAAGATACTTCTCACGATAGCATATGCAACCGGACTCGGTGGTCTGGCATCGCCGCTCGGAGGTGCGATGAATCTTGTGACGGTCGAATATATACAGCAGATAACAGGCGAGGAGTACATGTATTCTTCATGGGTCGTAAGATTCCTGCCTATCATGCTCATACTTGTGCTTGTAAATATCCTGTTCATGATCCGTGATGTGAAGAAGACAGAGATGCTTGGCGGTTCAAGGGAATACTTTGTAGCAAAATACAAGGAGCTTCCTCCTATGAGTTACGAGGAGAAGATAGCACTTGTGTTATTTGTTCTTGCCACGGTGCTTGCATTTACCAGACAGCTCTACCAGAGCATACTTCCGGGACTCAAGCCGGCGTATGTATTTATCATATGCGCCATAGTATCATTCCTTCTCACCAATAAGAACGGAGAGCGTATTATGGTGTGGAAGAATGTTCAGGGTAAGATCATCTGGGGACTTATGTATATATTTGCCGGTGGACTTGCCGCCGGAACACTCATCAACAAATCCGGTGCTGCAGAGGCACTTGGTGAGTGTATATCAAAGCTTGATATGAAGGGCGGATTTATCACAGTGTTCGTGATACTTGCCGTTACACTTCTCATGTCGGATGTGACATCTAACACAGCCACGGCTGCGGTAGCCATGCCGCTGGTAATATCCATCACACAGGGCTGCGGACTCAATCCGATACCGTACATATATGTGGCATCTGTGGGAGTCAACCTGTCATACATGCTTCCGACATCCATCAGGGCGATACCGGTTGGATACGGCCTGTCGCCAAAGTATATGTTCAAAGAGGGCTGGAAGATAACTCTGCTGGTTCTGGCGGTCATGTCAGTAGTATGTGCGCTGCTGTTAAAATACTGGCCGGCGTTTAGCAGTGTATAAATAATTTTTACTTGTAGAAGAGGGAGAGGACATGTCAGTAGTAACTTATACATTTATAGTTTTTTTATTGTGTACAATAGTGCTATACTACATAGTTCCAAAGAAGATACAGTGGGTGATACTGCTCCTTGCGAGTCTTGTGTTCTACGGATATGCCGGGATAGAGTACTTGTTTCTGGTCATTGTCACGGCTGTTGTCGTTTATCTGTTCTCACTGAGGCTGCAGAAGAGTCTGGACGAGCAGGAGGAGCTGGCAAAGGATGCGGACAGAAGAACCGCACGAAAGATCAAGGCTGCTGAGAAGGCGAAGAGAAAGAAGTTCCTTGTGTGGGCACTTGTCATAGTTATCGGTGTTCTGGCGGTGTTCAAGGCATTTGGCTTTGTGCTCGACAATATAAAGAGATTCATACCATACGACGGATTGCAGAGCATTCCTGACTGGAATCTCATAGCACCTTTGGGAATATCATTTTACTCATTCATGATGATCTCATATCTCGTGGATCTGTATAACGGACGAATATCAGCGCAGAAGAATTTCTTCAGATACCTGTCATATGTGCTTTATTTCCCACATGTTACCCAGGGACCTATAGCCAGATATGAGGAAGTAGGACATCAGCTCTGGGAGGAGCACAGCTTCAATATGGACACTATCATGAGAGGTGTCTGGCTCATGCTTTGGGGATTTGTGAAGAAGATCGTTATAGCTGACAGGATAGGAGCTTTTACAACAGAGATATTTGGGCATACATTTGATTATCATGGCGGAATATTCCTGGCAGTGGGAATCGCATATTCCATCCAGATATACTGCGATTTCTCAGGATGTATGGACATAGTAAGGGGCACTTCAGAGTGCTTCGGCATCGTTCTGGGAGAGAACTTCAGAAGACCATACTTTTCACAGACACTTCCTGAGTTCTGGAGAAGATGGCATTTGTCACTGGGTGCATTCTTCAGAGAATATGTATTCTACCCGGTGTCAACATCAAAGCTGTTCCTCAAGCTCAATGTCAAGATAAGAGATCACCTAGGAAATGTGATAGGAAAGGTATTTGCAGCGAGCATACCTATCCTGTGTGTGTGGGTGCTGACCGGTCTCTGGCACGGCGCAAAGTGGAATTATATAGCATGGGGCTTGTATCACGGAGTGCTGATATGCATGTCGACACTTTTTGAGGAACCGCTGGCAAAGCTTACAAAGGCGCTCAGGATAAAGACTGACTGCATAAGCTGGGAGATATTCAGAATGCTCAGGACATTCATCCTCTGTGTCATCGGACGTCTTATATTTATGGGACAGGGAATCCGAAGCTCGATCTGGATGATCCGTTCCATGGTTTTTGATCACTCAAGGGTGTATAATATTGTGGATGAATTTTCGCTTTCAGGAAGAGAGTGGAGAGTTTTGATATTTGGATGCCTTCTCCTTCTTGCTGTGTCCATCGCGCAGGAGATCATGGAGAGAAGAGGCAGCACAGGCGATGTCAGAGAATGGCTTGCAAAGCAGAACATAGTATTCAAATGGCTGGCCATGGCAGCAGGTCTGGCATTCATTGCCATATGCGGAGTATACGGCTCCGGTACGGGCGCATCATTTATATATGAACAGTTCTGATGAGAAGGGAGAAAGATATGCCAGCGTGGATAAAATATACAATATCAGTATTTTCGATATGTACAGTGCTTTTCCTTGGCTTGAACAAGGCGGGAGAACTGGCGAGACCACAGGATTTTGACTCTGATGTGTGGACAAACTACTATGCGGAGGAGGATAACACCATCAATACGGTGCTCATCGGCTCCAGCTCGATGTACAGATACTGGATACCGACCCAGGCGTATGAGGAGCAGGGGTACACATCAATGCTCATAGGTACTGCGGCTCAGGATATAAGACTTGCGCCGTATCTCATGGAGGAGGCTGCCAAGACCCAGGATCTGGATCTGTTTGTGGTTGAGGTCAGAAGTATTATCATACGAGGCGATGTCACAAAGATAAAGGATGAGCATTACAATTATCGTATGGAAGTCATGACATCGGGCATGAGACCATCATCGACGAAGTTTGAGATGATACAGAAGTATTACAGAGCGGACGAGAAGTCCAAGTTCGAGCTCATGTTCCCTATTCTGAAGTATCACGATAATCTGCTGACATTTGACAGACAGGTGCTTATAGACAGACTCAATCAGGGAACGGACGAGTTCAAGACAGGCAGGCAGAGGGCGAAGATCACGAAGATCAAGGAGCCTGTGTTTGAGTCTGACGGACAGCTTCATCTGTCGGATGAGACACTCGGATATATAGATGACATAGAGGCAAAGGCAGAGGAGCTCGGAGTTAAGGTTCTGCTGGTTGCGACACCTTACTACCCATCAAAGGGTCAGGCGTCCAAGCAGCTTCAGCTTGACGAGTACATAGCCTCAAAGGGATATGATTATCTGAACATGAACAATGTTCTTGATGAACTGAATCTGGATTATTCCACAGATTTCTACAACAGCAAGCATGTAAATATTGCGGGTGCCAAGAAGGTTACCACATATCTTGCACAATATATAGAGGACAATTACGGCCTGCAGAGTAAGCTTACAGATGAGCAGAAGCAGAGCTGGACTGATGCCTGTGATGCCTGGGCAGATGAGGAAAGCAGTCTCATGGCAGAATGGGAGAAGTACAAGAAGGAGAACGAATAATGTATAAGCAGACGGTATTACATTATATTCAGGAGTATGCCCAGACGCAGCCGGACACTCTGGCGGTGTGTGAGCTAAGAAAGACAGTCACATACGCAGAGTATTGGAGCAATATAAGAAAGACTGCACACGCTTTGCAGGATATGGGCATATGCATGGGCGATCATGTAATGATCAGATGCACACAGAACATAGATTATCTGACAGTGTTCACTGCACTGCAGTACATGCAGGTGCTTGTCGTGCCGATAGAGAAATCCACATCCGCAGAGAGGGCAGTTGAGATAGGCCAGAGAGTTGATGCGGCATGTCTCATATCAGACAAGCCTGTGGATGGAATAAAGTGTATAAGCCAGAAGGAAATAATAACCAGGATGAAGGATGAGAGCGAGGCAGAGCTTGAGCTTCCGGGTGAGGAGGACAGATCGATGCTGCTCTTCACAACGGGAACTACTGGATCTTCAAAGGGCGTTGTCATGCATCACAGAGGTGATGTGGGAATAGCCGGCAATGTCATCGAGGGAACAGCCATGAAGAATGGCAATGTGGAGATAATACCAATGCCTCTCAACCATTCATTTGGAATAAGAAGATACCAGTCCGACATGGTAAATGGCGGCACAGTATGTCTGATGGACGGAATGGTATTTATCGGAACGCTGTGGAAGCTCATAGAGAAATACGGAGTGACATCCATGGCGATATCACCGGCATCACTCGGAATGATATTTCATTTGTCGGATGACAGGATTGCGGATTATGCAGATCAGCTTGATTATATACAGATAGGCTCAGCACCTCTTGCAGAGGCGGACAAGGAGAAGCTGCTCAGATTGCTTCCACATACAAGACTGTATAATTTCTATGGTTCATCTGAAGCCGGATGCGCATGCATACTGGAGTTCAGCGGCAATGGCAACAAGACAGGATGTATAGGAAGACCTACCGTGAACTCGGTCGTAAGATTCTCTGACGACGAGGGTAACGTGGTTGCAAATGGCAGCCCGGAGTCACCGGCACTTCTGTCCTGGGGCGGTTCTATAGTCATGGAAGGCTATTACAATGACCCCGAACTCACTGCTGAGACCATTGTGGATGGATATGTTAGGACAAAGGATCTGGCATATCTGGATGAGGATGGTGACTGCATACTTGTAGGCAGGGCCGATGATGTGATAAACTATGGTGGAAGCAAGATATCTCCTGCAGAGATAGAAGACCTTGCACTTGGATATGAGCATATAGATGATGTGGCTTACACTTCAATCAAAGATCCGATCACCGGAGAGCTTCCGGTCATACTGGTTGTGCAGAAGGATGGCTATGAGGAAGCTGATTTTGAAAGCTTTCTTGCTGACAGACTTGAGAGCTACAAGCTTCCAAGAAAGTACATCTATGTTGAAAGCGTACCAAAGACGTTCAAGGGTTCAGTTCTGCGAAAGGAAGTAAGAAAGCTTGCAGAGCAGAACGTATAGATGGTTTGCAGAGAAGATCATACAAAGGAGAATTGAACAATGAAAGAATTTATTGAGATGCTCAAGAAGATCAAGCCAAATGTTGATTTTGAAAATGAGGAGGCACTCGTTGACGACGGAATCCTGGAATCACTCGATATCATCTCCATCATTTCAGAGATAGCAGATAAGTACGGAGTTGTCATCCCAAGTGATGAGATCATACCTGATAACTTCAACTCAGCGATCGCTCTCTATGAGCTTGTGGAGGATCTGAAGTAGGAGCTGAAACATGATCTGAAAGTGGAATCAGATATATCTGGAACAAAAACCTGTGTATATGTTATATACACAGGTTTTTTAAAATGCACAGATGTTCATATAAATAAATTTTAAAAAGAATAGCATTTTGATGTTGACATATAATTTAATATATGTTTAAATGTTCATAGATTCAATGAGAACAACAGAAATAATAAAAAAGGAGATAAGGATTATGAAGAAGTATAAGATTGAAGTTGATTGTGCAAACTGTGCAGCAAAGATGGAGGAGGCTACAAAGAAGGTAGCAGGTGTTAAGGATGCAACAGTGGCATTCATGGCACAGAAGATGAGCGTTGAGTTCGACGACGGAGCTGACGAGGCCGAGGTTATGAAGAACGTACTTAAGGCTTGTAAGAAGGTTGAGCCTGACTGCGAGATCTTTATGTAACCAAAGGCGGATATGCATGTGCATGCTGATTACTGGATTATGGTATAGCAGGTTGTTTAGTCACGGCTAACTGAGAAAGATCTGTACTCTATCAGATAGGAGGATGTTATGACAAAGAAACAGAAAAAAGTGCTTAGAAGAATTATAATATCGGCGGTTCTTCTGGTTGCCATGGCTGTTACGTTCACAGTTCTTGAAAAGAGCGGAACTGTAGATCTAGAGAATCCGTCGATCATGTGGAGATGTATAGAGATCGTGGCTTACCTGATCCCATATCTCATAATCGGTTACGATATACTTAAGAAGGCATTTCTCGGAATCATACACGGAGAAGTATTTGACGAGAATTTCCTCATGGCGATTGCCACTGTAGGTGCCATGGTGCTCGGTGAGTACAAGGAAGCATCAGCTGTTATGCTGTTCTACCAGGTTGGTGAGCTGTTCCAGAGCTACGCGGTGGGGAAGAGCAGAAAGAACATCACAGCACTTATGGATATCCGCCCTGACTATGCGAACATAGAGAAGGATGGCAAGCTTGAGCAGGTAGATCCGGATGACGTTCAGATTGGAACGGTCATAGTCGTACAGCCGGGTGAGAAGGTGCCTATCGACGGAAAGGTTGTTGAGGGAGTTTCATCACTCAACACCAGTGCTCTCACAGGAGAGAGTGTCCCTAGAGAGGTTCATATGGGTGATGAGATCATCAGTGGATGCGTCAACCTCAACGGACTTATAAAGATCGAGACAACCAAGGAGTTTGGAGAGTCAACCGTATCCAAGATACTTGATCTCGTCGAGAACTCAAGTATGAAAAAGTCCAGATCAGAGAACTTCATCACGAGATTTGCAAAGTATTACACGCCGGCTGTATGTATCGCGGCACTTGCACTTGCAGTTCTTCCGCCGTTGGTAAACATTGTCATGGGTAACCCGGCTGCATGGTCCAAGTGGATCATCAGAGCACTGACAACACTTGTTATAAGCTGTCCATGTGCACTGGTAATATCCATTCCACTGAGCTTCTTTGGAGGAATCGGCGGAGCTTCGGCAAAGGGTATTCTGGTCAAGGGTTCCAACTATCTTGAGGCTCTCTCATACACAAAGTATGTCGTGTGCGATAAGACAGGAACACTCACAAAGGGTGTGTTCCAGGTTACAGAGATACATCCTGAGGGAGGAATGAGCGAAGCTGATCTTCTTGAAAAGGCAGCGCTGGTCGAGAGCTATTCCAACCATCCTATCAGCAAGAGCCTGAAGGAGGCATATGGCAAGGAAATCGACAACAACAGGGTCACAGACGCAAAGGAGATCAGCGGACACGGTGTGTCAGCGGTTGTTGATGGTCATGAGGTTGCCGCAGGAAATGTCAAGCTCATGAAGCAGATGAACATACAGGCAGCGGTTCCTACATCGGTTGGAACAGAGATACATGTTGCCGTGGATGGAAAGTATGCAGGATATATTCTCATATCAGATGTTGTCAAGCCAAATGCAAAGGAGGCTATAAGTGGTCTCAAGGCAGCAGGCGTGGAGAAGGTAGTCATGCTCACAGGTGATGCGAAGAAGGTTGCAGATGCAGTCGGAAGTGAGCTTGGCGTGGATGAGGTGAGAAGTGAACTTCTCCCTGGAGACAAGGTGGATGAGGTCGAGAAGCTCATCGCAGCCAAGGGAGAGAAGGAGAAGCTTGCATTTGTCGGAGATGGAATCAATGACGCCCCTGTACTTTCGAGAGCAGATATAGGAATCGCCATGGGAGCCCTTGGTTCCGATGCAGCTATCGAAGCTGCGGATATCGTCCTCATGGATGATGATCCTGCAAAGATAGCGACAGCCATGAAGATATCCAAGAAGACACTCAGGATCGTACACCAGAACATAGTATTTGCACTTGTGATCAAGTTTGCATGCCTTGCACTGGGCGCAGTTGGATTTGTCAACATGTGGTGGGCAATATTCGCAGATGTAGGAGTTATGATCCTTGCGGTATTAAATGCGACAAGAGCACTGAGCTTCAAAGAATAGGAGGAGACCGCATGGGAGAGATACATTTGCCGCATTGTCACTGCGACAATGAGAACAAGATCATAAAATGCATGCCGTCTGTGGAAGATTGCAGCAGCATGGCAGATATATTCAAACAGCTCAGCGATGGCACAAGGCTAAGGATACTCTGGATGCTGTGCCACCTCGAGGAATGTGTCAGCAACATAGCGGCGGCCATGGAGATGAGTGATCCGGCCGTATCGCACCACCTGAAGCAGCTCAAGGGCAGCGGCCTGATCGTGAGCCGCAGAGAGGGCAAGGAGGTATATTACAAGCTGGCAGACACGGAGACAGCCAGACTTGTACACAAGGTGTGTGAGGAGATGTTCCAGATAACATGCCCGCTTGAACAATAGAATAATATGACAGATAAATCCCCGCCGGTACCGAACAGATCAGTGCCGGCGGGGATTTTTTGCGTGGACAAGGAGATGAAGATATTATTATTTTAGGGTTTAGAGTAAAAAGTTGTTGACACATATCTGTACATAGTGTATATATAACATATAAACAGTTGAGAACAGTTTAAGGAGGTGTACATATGAGACTTTCTCAGAACTCAGGAGTGCCTATATATCAGCAGATAGCAGACAGCTTCAAGTCGGACATTCTGGCGGGCAAATATGCCCAGGGCGAATATCTGCCGTCTATCAGGGGGCTGGCACGGGATCTGAAGATAAGTGTTATCACCACCATGAAAGCTTATGAGCTGCTGGAGCAGGAGGGGCTGGTCACCGCTGAACAGGGCAAGGGCTTTTATGTGAATGCACAGGACAGTGAGATGCTGATAGAGCAGCATCTTCGAAAGGTAGAGGCATCTTTGACGGAGGCCATAGCTGCGGCACGTATTGCGGGGTTGTCGGACGATGAGCTCAAGAACATGCTTGATGCTCTGCTGATGGTACAGGACTGACGATTTGACAGGCAGAGAACAAAGTGGACAGAGAATAGGGAAAAAGAAAGACGTGAAGAGAGTTTAAGGTTTAATGGAGGATTGGATGATGAATTATGACTGCGCTGTAAAAGGGGAGAATATTTCCAAAAAGTTTAAGACATTTACACTGGATATACCTGATTTGAGGGTGCCAAAGGGATTTGCGACAGCACTCATCGGAGAAAATGGAGCGGGAAAGACGACACTTCTCAATATGCTTTCAGGAATAAGGCTTGATTACAAAGGTGAGCTGACTTTCTTTGACAAGTATTCATCGGAGGAAAAGGAGAGAAGGGCGGATGTAAAGAACAGGATAGGCTATACGGGAACAGGCAGATATTACCTTCCACAGTGGAATGTATCTGATGTGGAGGAGATAAGCAGTCTGCTCTTTGACAATTTTGACAGGGACGAGTTCGAAAGATATTGCCGAGAACTTGCGATATTTCCTGATTCCCCGGACGGTGTTGCTCTGAAGAAAAAGTGTTCAGCACTCTCTGATGGAACCAGAACTAAGCTGATGCTTGCCGGGGTTATGGCGAGGGATACAGACCTGCTGCTGCTCGATGAGCCGGCATCGCCTCTTGATCCTCTTATGCGAGACAAGCTGTGTCAGATGATCGGCGATTATATAAGCGACGGAGCGGGGGAGAAGAGTGTATTGTTCTCAACACACAATATATCCGATATGGAGAGTATCACTGATTATGCGATCATCATGGAACATGGAAATGTGGTCGAGTGCGGATTTGTGGAGGACCTGAAGGAGAAATACATACTGATAAAGGGAGATGCCCAGGATGCGGAGGCGGCATCAAAGATCCTTTATACCATGACTAAGAATCCTTATGGCTTTGAGGGAATCTGTCTTGCAGAGAATCTGGACAAGCTTGCAGGCATGAATGTGAGCAAGGAGATACCTTCGCTGTTTCAGATAAGTGTGGCGGTCATGAAGAATAATACAAAAATGGTATTAAAGTAAAAACTGCTTAGAGTGTTTCACGTATTTATAGGAGCGTAATTATGAGGATGATAAAGGATTACAGAGCCATTACGAATGGAAAATACCGGCTAGTGTGTAATGTGTTGATACCGATCATACTGGGGGTGATACTGGCATTGATCGATATAGGAGTGAGAAAATATTATGTAACAGCGGTCATGCTCGGTGTGGGAGCGGCGCTCATGACTGCGATCGAGGTTATGGCTGATTATTGGGGATTTGGCGCAATATGTGTGAAAGGGTGCCTTGGAATGGACTATCTGAAGACGTCAACAAAGGGGAAAGCCATGTTACGGAATGCGCTTACGGCGGATCTGCTTGTCCGACCGGCGAGGATCGCGATATGCATGGTGATAGTGGCCGTACCATATGAAATTATGGTGGGTAACCCGGTAAGACTGCTTTGCCTGTCGATACTGCTCACAGCAGATATTTCCGTGTGGGCGCTGAACATTACGAGATATGTCCAGAATGTTCAGGTCATGAGTCTGCTGTCCATGCTGTCATCAGGAGCATCGGGAGCTGCGGTTATATATATAACGATATCTTCGGGATTGCAGAAGTTTACATGGCTCATAGTTGCAGCACTGGCGGTATTGCTGCCGGTTGGAATATATGTGACGCGCAGACATATGTACCGCAAGGTTGAGGCGTCTTATCTGGATATGGATTAACAGATTGTTGTTCAAGGCTGGAAACGGCTTAGACTATCCGCCCCGCCTGCCGGCGGGAGGAATGATATATATTAGACAAGGAGGATTAAGGGATGAAAGATTTGATACTTGGTTTTAAACTTCTCAGATATGGATATAAGTTAAAGACAAATGTGATGATGCTTATTTTGTTCACTGCAATAGGGTTTGTGGTCGAACTGTCATCACACGGAACGAATATGCTGGGTGGTTTCTATTTTATGCTGACTGGAATGTTTGCCTACCAGATGATAATATACATGAATGCATCGGACTATGTGCAGTCAAGCGTGATGAAGAGAAAACTGGAGGTGGGAATGCCAGTGATCGTCAGCACAGTTGTGTATCTTGTACTTTTCACAATACTTGTTGCGGAGAAATATATACTTATCAGAATGTATCCGGAGAATACAGAAAACTATCAGGATACATTGTTTATGATCATATTTATATTGTTCGGAGCTATGATATTCTGCGGTGTATGTTACAAATATTTTGTGGCAAGCTTTATTGTGTTTATGTTGGTGATAATAACCTGCATGTCGACAATCAGTTCCTGGCTGTGTCACCATCATATATCAGAGGTTATAAGCCTTGGGCTTGTAAAACTTGCTGTCCTTGGATATGCGGCCATCCTTTTGGGTGGTGTTATAGAGTATTTGATCAGTTCACTTCTCTACAGAAAACAGTTGTCAGAGTATGCAATGAGCGGACTCAGCAAGAGCATGAAGTAAATGAAAATACAACTAAACTTAATAAAATAGACGGAACAGAGCCGGTTGCGGATTGTGCAGGATTGCCGAAGAGAGGGCGGTCACAGCAGAAGATTTGTAACCGGCTCTATTGCTATTATCAGGTGAGTGGAATATAATATTTAAGAATGTGCGCACTGGAAAAATCCGGCAGCTACGCATAAGAGTAATGTATAAAATGCAGAATCATAACGACAGACACTGATAAGTCAGCATATGAATTTGAAAAGAAAGATATAAGGAATTTATATGGTACAGAACATATTGTTTGATCTGGATGAGACACTGCTGGACTTCAAGCGCAGCGAGAGCAGAGCGCTCTCCAATATGCTCAGGCATATAGGGGTGGAGCCTACAGAAAAGGTCATATCCAGATACAGCGAAATCAACAAATCAAGATGGAAGCTGCTTGAACAGGGGCTGCTCACAAGGCAGCAGGTGAAGGAAAGCAGATACGAGATACTATTTGCAGAGTTGGGAGTTGACTACTCTGCTGCGGAGGCGACAGCCTACTATGAGGATCAGCTCAGCCAGAAGGGATTTATGTTCCCTGATACGATAAAGCTGCTTGAAACCTTGCACGGAAGATACAGAATGTACATTGTGTCAAATGGCGGCTCAAATGTACAGAGCGGACGACTTGCGGACAGCGGTATAGGAAAGTATTTTGAGGATATATTCATATCTGAGGATGCCGGAGCGGAGAAACCGTCCAGAGAATTCTTTGACTATTGCTTTGGTAGGAGACCAGAGATAAAGGCAGATGAGACTGTGATCATAGGAGACAGTCTGACATCAGATATTCAGGGCGGAATAAATGCTGGGATAAGGACGATATGGTTCAACCCTGATGGTCAGCAGGCGGCGGATATACATCCGGACTATGAGGTGAAAAAACTTATGGAGATACCGACGCTGCTTGAAGAGCTGTAAGCAAAAAAACAAAATTATTTATCGGGACCGGATACAAATGAGTCCGGATATAAATGAGTCCAGATTGAAATAAACAGTAATAGACAAATATACAGAGGTAGTACATGAAGATAAGAGATTTGATAACACAGGACAAGGCGACACTCTCATTTGAGGTGTTCCCGCCAAAGAAGGATACAGACTTTGCGGATGTTGAGGCAGCGGCGCTTGGTATAGCGGCATTTAAGCCGGATTACATGAGCGTTACATATGGTGCCGGGGGAAGCACCAAGGGACATACGATCCAGCTTGCCCAGGAGATCCAGGAGAAGTACGACGTGCCGACCATAGCACATCTGACATGCGTGTGTGCCAGCAAAGAGGGCATCAAGACTGCGCTTGCTGACATGAAGAATGCCGGTATAGAGAATATACTTGCTCTCCGCGGCGATATACCGAAGAACTATGATGGACAGGTATTTGCAGAGTTCTCACATGCATCAGAGCTGGTGGAGCTCATCAAGGAGACAGGAGATTTCTGCGTGGGCGGAGCATGTTACCCTGAGGTACACCCAGACTCGGCAAATAAGCACGAAGACATAATTGGGCTTAAGAAAAAGGTCGATGCTGGATGTGATTATCTCACGACCCAGATGTTCTTCGACAACAACATATTCTTTAATTTCATGTACAGAATCAGAGAGGCGGGAATATCAGTGCCGATCATACCGGGTATTATGCCTATAACAAGAAGAGTACAGGTCAAGAATGCTGTCAAGCTCTCAGGTTGTAACGTGCCGGAGAGATTCAAGAGCATAGTCGATGTATTTGGCGATACTGAGGCTGCGATGAGGCAGGCGGGAATTGCATATGCCACAGACCAGATCATAGATCTCATGGCAAATGGAGTGAAGCATATACATGTGTATTCCATGAATAAGCCTGAGGTTGCGGCAGGAATACAGAAGAATCTATCGGAAATACTTAAGATATAAAATTTATTGACAGACCTAGAGTCGGGACATCATGAGGGACAGCAATAGGATGGTGTTCAATGAAAGGAGTATCGGGTTATGAAACCGGTTATATCAGTGATTTTTACAGCCGGAAGCGGTGTGGAGACATGCCGGACAAAGCTGGCTGGCCAGACATTTAAGGAGTACGAGATAATAGAAGCGGACAGATTCGCGGGGATTGAGCGCGCGCATGGAGAATATATACTGTTCGTGGATGGCTCGGAGGTTTATCCAGAGAACATGCTGGAGAAGCTGCATGACGCCGCAGAGCAGAGCGGGGCGGACATGGTGATTTCGAACTGCGAGCTTATAGACAGTGACGGTGGGAAGACCTTCGGAAGAGGTGTACATTTTGAGTGGGTTCACGGCGGAAAGCAGGTGTTTAACTGGAAGGACTGCCGTGGCAGGATCATGAATGTGGTACGACCATTAGTTGGCAATAAACTCTACAGAAAGCAGTTCATAATAGATGCAGGACTGGGCATTGCCGGTTGTGACAGCGAAGCGATATATTCGGCAATTGGAGCTGTAGCGGCGGAGAAGATAGCATATATAAGCAATCTGACATTTTCAAGGAATGTTGTTCCTGAGAGTGAGGCTGAGAAGCTGCCGGATGTTCCGAAGACCGTTGACTGTGTGACGGAGCATGTGAAGGGCATGGCAGACAGGACTGATCTGTGGAATGCTGTTATGTACTTTGCCATACGTCAGTATGTGGACAATTATGAGAAGTATTGCAGAGAACTGGATTCTGCAGAGAGAATAGAGTTTTACGAGAAAGCGCACAGCGTATTTAACAGTGAGATATTTGACGGATTGACAGAGAAGGGACTCAATGATGACAAGTTATTCCGCAAATATTCCATCATAAAGAAACATGATTCATCGGAGCTGAAAAAGCTCAAGACGAGAAGGATAATAGTGTCGCTCACATCCTATCCCGCCAGAATTGCGGGCATAGCACAGATGCTTGAGTCGATATATTCACAGACCAGAAAGGCAGATAAGATCGTTTTGTGGCTGGCGGAGGAGCAGTTCCCTAATAGGGATGACGATCTCCCGGATGATCTCAGAAAGCTGCAGTTTGAGGATAAGCTGGAGGTCAGATGGTGTGATGATCTGAAGCCGCACAAGAAGTATTTCTATGCGCTGCAGGAGTTCACGGACGACGTGGTCGTGACGATAGATGACGATCTGCAATATCCTCCATACATGCTTGAGAATCTGTATATGTCATATTTACAGTATCCAGAGGCGGTATCCGCTGTGAGGACACACTGGATGGTCATTTCGGATAAAGGGCAGCTTATTCCGTACAGGTATTGGATGAAGGAGACGGTTGCCTGTCTGTACAGACCAAAGATGCAGTTATTTGCAACCGGGGGCGCAGGAACTTTATATCCACCAGGAATTTATGATGATAAGTGGTTCGACAAAGACAAGATGGTGGGGATGTGCTTGTGGGCGGATGACATCTGGCTTAAGCTAATAGAGATCATGTCAGGAGTTCCGGTTGTGGCGGCTATGCCATGTGAGGATCTTCGGTACTTACCGGGCTCACAGGAAATAGGCCTTTACCATAAGAATGTGGACGCCGACCAGAATGACGTTCAGTTACAGAAGATAGAGGAATGGCTTAAACCTGAATATGGAGATAATGCACTTGCGAATAAGATTCTTGAATATGATGGAGAGCCGGTAGAGGATGCACTGATCAGGGTATGTGAATGTCATGAAAAAGAACGCAGAGAATTGAGGGATGAGATTGGTAGAAATTCCAGACAATTAAAGAAACGCATTGAAGAAAATGAGCGTGCCTACAGGGAAAAGTCAGAGATAAATGCCAAGCTTCAAAGAACATACAAGGAAAAGTCGGAGATAAATGCAAAACTACAGCAGACATATAAGGAAAAGGCTGACAGGGGTATCCGGATAAAAGAACTTGAGAAGGAGAAATCTGATCTTCAGGCAAAACTTGGAGAACTTCAGGCAGAAAAAGCAGATATTCAGAAGAAATTGGAACAGCTTCAGGCAGAGAATGTTGTTTTGCAAAAGCAGCGTTCAATATGGTATAAAATAAAAAAGTGATAAAAATAAAGAAAGAAGGAAATAAAAATGACACTTGAGAAGTTACAGAAGGATATGATAGCAGCAATGAAGGCAAGGGATAAGGAGAGAAAGGACAGCATCTCATCCCTCGTATCAGCAGTTAAGAAGGTCGGAATCGATAACGGCTGCAGAGACAACATTCCTGAGGATATAGTTGATAGTGTTATCCTCAAGGAGATCAAGTCTGTAAAAGAGCAGATCGATACCTGCCCTGCTGACAGAACAGATCTTCTGGAGCAGTACAAGGCAAGATATGATGTGTTCAACGAGTATGCGCCAAAGCTTCTGTCAGAGGATGAGGTGAGAGATATCCTCACAACAAAATTTGCAGATGTGATAGCAACAAAGAATAAAGGCCAGATCATGAAGACTGTCATGGCTGAACTCAAGGGCAAGGCAGACGGTAAGGTCATCAATCAGGTTGTGGCAGAGCTTTGCAAGTAGAGGAGAAAGTGTTTTGAAATTTGTAGGAATTGAAAAGAAAGAACAGGGAAAGTTCATCACACGATACGATGTTCAGTACGAGACTGTAGACGGAATAGTTAAGAACTATGAGATGATAAGCAGGAATGGAGAAATCACCGATTTCGAGGGACTTCATGGCAAGGCAGCAGATGCGGTGGTCATCATCGCCACAGACGAGGCAGATGAGAGAATCCTTATAGATAAGGAGTTCAGACTTGCTCCGGGTGAATGGGTATATAATTTCCCTGCCGGACTCATAGATCCGGGGGAGACTCCTGAGGTCAGTGCCAGACGTGAGCTTATGGAGGAAACGGGACTTGAGCTGTACGAGATCAGTGACACAATAGGGACAAGCTACAGTGCTGTAGGATTTTCAAATGAGACAAATATGTGTGTTGTAGGCAAGGCGAGAGGCGAGTTCAAGCCGAGCACTTCAACTCTGGAGGAGATCACTCCAGGATGGTACACAAAGGCAGAGGTAAGAGAACTGCTCAAGACTGAGAAGTTTGCAGCCAGAACACAGGCCTTCTGTTATGTGTGGAGCAGACAGTGATATGAGAATGAAAAAGGAGAAATAATCTATGGAAAAATTACCTGGAAAGGGAATGGTGACGGCATCGTCGCTCATCATGCTCATATGGGGGCTTGTAAATGCCGGATATTATGACATTGCAAAGCTTGTGCTTGCAGATGAGCCATCGACAAAGGCTGTCGTATGTGGCGTTGTGGCCGGAATAGCATCGCTTGCAGCCATCATAGGCGGTATATTTGGAATAGCCGGAAGCAACAAGGTTGCAAAGGCGTCTGCCATAGTTGTATGGGCAGCATTTCTGGTGATACTTGCGATAATAAGCGGTATAGTGACACTGGTGTCCGGTGACAGCAAGCTTATAGCCGTTGTCATGATGATCGTTGGAATAGTTGTTCCGGTTGTCATGTTTATGGGGGCCGCGAAAAACAGAACAATCAGATAATTAATTGCTTTTTAGATATTGTCAAGCTATAGATAGTTGATAATAAAGATGTGGATTACAGGAGGAGATTGATGAGTAAGCAAAAAACTCTAAGACAAAAAATGATCATCATTGCATTGGCATTTTTGTTACCGGTTATTATAACGTTGATTGTTATGGCTGTGTGCGGAGTGGTACCATTTGGTAACAAGTCTACGATGATCTGGGATTCATTGCTACAGTATAAGGACTATTATGGATATTTATGGGATGTGTTTCATGGAAATTCAGGTATAGAATATTCTACAGGAAAAGCACTTGGCGGCAGGATGATAGGGATAGTAGCTTATTATTTGTCTAGTCCATTAAATTTGTTTATTGTGTTTTTTTCAAAGGCGCAGATACCACAGTTTATGGCATTTATGATTTTGCTCAGAATTGGTTTGTGTGGAATAACAGGATACATATATGTTGATAAAAGGTTCAAAATATCGGTGATACCAGGCCTTGTATTATCATCGTTATATGCACTTATGGAATATAATGTGTATAATTGTAGAAACGTTATGTGGCTTGATGGAGTTATTATTTTGCCATTGATAGCACTAGGAGTATGGAAGTGCGTTGATAAGAAGAAAACGGGGCTGCTATTTACTTCTGTATTCGTTGCAATTTTCTGTAATTGGTACACTGGCTATATGGTATGTCTGATGTCAGGAATATTATTTATTGTTGAATATCTTAATGCAAATGACTTTAGTATAAAAAAAGCGTTGAAAACAGAATGGAAAAGTATATTTAGATATATAGTAACAATGTTATGTGGAGTGTTGGCGAGTCTGTGTATACTTCTTCCTGCGTGTATGGCGCTTGTTGGAGGAATTGCAACAAATAATACCGTTGGATTGAGCCGTATAGTTAATATGGATATAACACAGTTCCTTAGTGGATTTGATGTTGGTGCGAAAGTGAATGCGCAGGATGCACCCCCTATTTTTACGGGAACCATCGTTCTTATTGCTGTTGTTGCATTTTTCTTTAATTCTGCTGTGAAGAAAAAAGAAAAAATCTGTATGGCATGTCTGCTTGCTTTGTTGTGCAGCTGTTATTGTCTTAGAGATTTAGAACTTGTGTGGACAGCCTTTGTTAGAAGCACTTCATACTTCTTCAGATTTAGTTTTGTACTCTCTTTTGTAATGATAATGATCGCTGCAAGAGAGGTTCAATTATGGGAAAAAGACCAGGTATCAAAAAAAGAAGTAGCTTCTGCAATGGGGGTTGTTGCAGTAGGTTTGGCATTTTTATATTATATAAAGAAAATAAATTCACCGCGTAATATAGTCATTATTTATATGGCAATTTTGGGTATAGGGATAATAGTGCTGTTATGTGGTAACAATAGAAAAAATGTTTCCAAGGTAGTATGCTTTGGAGTGGCATGCCTGACTGCGATAGAAGCCGGTTATAATGTGTACATTGCTTTTTCTGAATACAATAATGATGCAAGGAGTTTTTCTGATTACACAGTTGTTGCCGAGAATATAGTCGATAGTCTTAATGAGACTGAGAAGGGAAGCTTTTTCAGATATGAAAATGATTATAATTATCTAAAGACTATTGGAAGAGATATAGCGACGGGGGAGTCACTGCTGTATGGTTATAATAGCATAGAGCATTATAGTTCAGCTTATGATTTTAATGTTGACAGATTTCTAGCTTATATGGGATATTCTGATATCCCTGGGGAGAAGCTTTTTTTACGTGAGACATATTGGAATAGTCCTATGTTGCTGACAGATTCTTTGCTGTCAATAAAATATGTCCAATTAAAGAGTCCGGCATCAGGATACGAGAAAACGGATCTGAAGACTCAGTATGCACAGGTATATAAAAATAAATACGCTTTGCCCCTCGGCTATCCGGTGAATGACGATATAAAGAAGGTTTCATTTGGCAATGATCCATTTGAAAATCAGCAGAACCTGTTATCCGCTATGCTTGGTGAAGAAGTAGATGTATATGAGAATGTTGATTCAGAATATATACATACTGACAAGAATGGTAATGAAGAATGGAAATTGGATGTAAAAAAAGATGGACCGGTATACGTGTTTGTTGATGGAAGCAAAACACATAGTAGATTATATGATAACAATTGTGAGGTATATGTAAATGGCGAGTTGATTCAGAATGCATGTCACAGGTTTGAAATCAACAGCATGTACATTGGTGAATATAAGGCTGGAGATCAAATAGATTTAGTTATAAAGAGAAAAACTAATAGGGACAAGAAGCATACATTGTATGTATCGCAGCTGAATACAGATGTGTTTGAAAAAGCGATCAATATTCTTAATACTGGATATAAAACAGATTTAAAAATTTCTAAAAATAGAATTACTGGTGAAGTAGATGTTGACGATGATACAGAAATACTGCTTTCAATACCTTATGAAGATGCATGGTCTGCTGTTGTGGATGGTAAAGAGGTTAAAATTGATGAGCTTGCAGATACTTTTATGGGAATAAAACTTGATAAGGGTAAGCATACAGTACAAATGGTTTATCATACGCCAGGTTTGAGGCTGGGGCTGATCATGTCACTTGCTGGATTCCTGATTTATGCAGGTGTAGAGATAGTTAAGAAAAAAATGAAAAAACAGAAAAATAAAACGTCATAATATATTATGGAAAATAGTTATAAATTTTTTCAGAATACACAATGTGAGTTTTTCCCGTGTCATAAAGTGGAGAAAGTAGAGAACTTTAATTGCATGTTCTGCTACTGCCCACTTTATCGCGAGGAACGGTGCCTAGGTAATCCTGAGTATGTGATCAGCCGGAAAGGGCAGCGGATAAAAGATTGCAGTAATTGCCTTTTAGTACATCAGCCAGAGATGTATGATATGGTTATTGGACGCCTTCAGAGGGAAGATGAGCTTTTGCATATAGATCTTCGAAAGCTCAAGACTCAGGTGAAAGAACGATTGATGCAGATTACCCATATAAATGAAATAGATGCAGATATGAAGTATGAGCATCAGATCAATATTGACAGAATATTGGATGGGGTTATGAAAGATATGTCTGGATCTTGTGCGGTGGATGTTCTTTTACAGGAATTTGCTCCTGAGTGCATTTGCCCCGGCTATTTTACTTTTTGTGGGAAAAAGATAGAGTGCGGAATATTGACACAGCTTGACATCAGTCTTATTGATAAAGGTTACATTTATGCATTTCATGCACCGGTTGTAGATCTGGAAAACACTGGTTCTGTGCTTGACCAGTATTACATGGAGGCATTTCAGGTGGCATGCATGGATGTCATAAGAGGGTGGCTGCAAGGATATCTTGAGAGAAAGAACAGTGTATATGAGAAGAAGTATTGCAGTCCGTCGTTCGGTCCAGGATACTATGGAATGGACATGGAGGCAGTACCTGAGCTGCTGGGGCTTATGGATGCATCACAGGTAGGCGTGTCATGGAACGGAGAATGCATGTCGCCGAAGATGAGTCTTGTTGGAACATATCTGATCGCGGGTGAAGATGTGTTTGAGATAGATTCTGATTGCAGAGACTGTATTGGACATAGCGGTGGCTGCGAATTCTGTATAAAGCACTGATTTTATACCAAGTAGGAGCAGGAGTGTTCTGCTCCTACTTAGAATTATAGTTATTAGTCCAAATCGAAACTAAAGACCGCTTTGTCGAAATTGCGGTTCTTTAAATCTTCATCTGAAATGATCCAAAAGATATTCCATAGACAACCAACGTTGTAACCATATTGAAACAGCAGATGAGTTTTTGTGTTTACATCCGGTACATTACCCCCCGTAGGATAACCGAATAATTTGTTTCCGTCATACGAAAGATATTCGATATCATAATCTGGAGCAACTTCTTCAAGACGGTCAAATAGGTCACAGTCAAGCACATCTCCCAGTGGCTGATAATCTGTGGTGAGTTCAAACTCGACAGCCTTTTCCTCAAAAGTTTCTGTAAAATACTTTGAATAATATGGAACAGGCGGCTCAGTTCTCTTTAAATTTGACAGGTCGCCGTTGTACCAGATCACCTTGTGATAAGCCGAATTTTCGGGGTCGTCAGCAACGCTTTCAACCCATTTGTTGGTCTGGTGAATTGAGTCGATTTCTCCGCTCCAGAAAAAATATAAAATACCCGTGTGCGGAAGTTTGTTTTCAATATCCAAGTCTGCAATGTCCGCAAGATTGATTTGAGCAACAAGCTGCATTGCTGATTTTTCGTACCGCTCAGTGTCATCTCCGCGCTTGCAGGAATAGCCCGACATTGTGGGATATGGAATCTCGGGCGGAAGATCGGGAAAGCCACCGATTTTACTTGTGCCTTTTGCAATTACATTTTCCACATCCTTCACACACATTTTAATAGTATTTTTTCGGTAGTCTTTAATACTTTCTGCAATATCAGTGTGTCCTTCTTTAATAAGGAATTTAATCAAATCCATTTCGTGCATTTTCATTTTATACCCCCTAATCCCTATTTGTTAAAGTCAACACATCCATTATACCTCGTATCGCCTAATTTGCATACACATGTAATGGACACCCTACCTTTGGGATTCCCACGCCAGAAATACCAGACTGACAGTAAGTGTCACAGCCTCGGTCACAGGTGCAGCAAACCACAAGCTGTTGCCACCGGTCAAAACTGGGAACGTCAGTATACACACGCTGCTGAGTATGATGTTTCGGAGCAGTGATATACACAGAGACTGCCCGGATTTCAGTATGGCCTGGAGATAGTAGGAGGTCATCAGGTTGATTCCAAATGGCACAAATGCAAAGAAGTACGCTCTGACACCAAGATCGGCAATGACACCAAGACCTTCATTCATATCTATAAACACACCGCAGAGCACCCTTGGAAAAAGTATTCCAAGAAGTGAGAACAGTGCACCCATGATCAGGATGGTTGTGTAAGCCATTCTTTTTATGGCGTTTATTCTGCCTATGTTATTTGCTCCGTAGTTGGTCGAGATCACAGGCTGCACAGACTGACCAACTCCTGTGAACAGAGAATTGAACAGGATGACGCAGTTGGAGATGACGCTGTATATGGACAGGGCATTCTCGCCGCAGTACTTCAATATCTGTATGTTAAACAGCAGTACTATAAATCCATTTGCAAATTCATTGAAAAAGCTCGGGATACCGGCTGTCACGATATTCTTCATGCTGTTCAGGAGCCTGTGTGGCATTATGAAATGCAGCTCATTCTTCTTGCTGAGAAAATGCGATGAGGCGACAAGTACCTGGATCATCATACCGATAACAGAGGCAAGTGCGGCTCCGCCGATTCCCTGCTTCAGCGGGAATACCAGTATGATGTCCATCACGATATTGAACACTCCGCCTAGCAGGACTCCTGCCATGGCGCGGTTCGGATCATTGTCAGCTCTCACAAATATAGCTACGAAGTTGGAAAATACTGCAACCGGCAGGAACATATTTATATAGTGCATGTATGACATGGCATATGGGTATAGATTGGCATTTGCACCCATGAGTCTAAGCAGTGATGGCATACATGTTACGTACAGTATCCACAGCAGTGCGGTGATTGCCGCGATCATCATGAATGACACGGTGAAGTAACGGTTAGATTTCACTGTGTTGCCACTTCCTCTGTGCACGCTCATCTGTACTGATCCACCTACGCCAAAGAGAATTCCGGTTGACATAAGTATGCACAGCAGAGGCGTTGTGATGGAAAGTGCCGCCAGGGCATCAGCTCCAACACCTTTGCCGATGACGATGGCATCAGTCAGGGTGTATATGGACATGACCATGGCACTTCCAAGGGAAGGAATGAGGAATTTGAAGTAAAGCTTTTTCAGATCGTCTTTTAATAGATTCATTTGTAAATCTCCTTAATAAAAAAAGTTTATAATTGAAAAAATGAAAAGCATATGATCGCGGGTACACATTATCCTGCCAGCTGCATAAAAAAAGAGCCAGATAAGATAATCATCTTATCTGGCTCATGAAAATTCTGATATATTGTATCGCGATTCATGTTCCATCCGGGAATCCTGCATCTGCAGAACACCTTGCAAGGTATATTAATATTCAACATACCGTCCGACTTGTGTTATTATAACAGGAGGTTAGCAAATGTCAAGGACTGATTAGGGGGATATTATGGAATATAGGATGGCGGACGCGAGCGATATAGATATGTTGATGAATGTCAGATTGTCCATGCTTAGGATAGTCAATGATCTTCCTGCTGATTACATATTTGATGATGAATTGGTGGTGAGCAGCAGAAGGTATTTTCTTGAGGGGAATCAGACAACAGTTGTAGCTGTCGATGACGGAAGATGTGTGGCGTGTGCCAGTATGTCTTATATTGAAATTATGCCAACATTTTCTCACTCATCAGGAAAGAGAGCACATCTCATGAATGTATATACAGAAGAATCCTATCGGAGGAGGGGAATCGCCAGACAGCTTGTGAATATGCTTATAGAGGATGCGCGTGTACATGGTGCCACGGAGATAAGTCTTGATGCCACGGAAAGCGGCAGACCGCTGTACGAATCAATGGGATTTAAGGCATCTGAGGAGTGCATGGTTATAGATATACAGCAATTATGATGCTTTGGATAATATACGGTTTACATACATATATTTACGGAGACAGACGGAGGCAGACATAGCTATGGAGGTAAGAGATAGCATAGAAAAAAGACACAGTATTAGAAGGTTTAAAGATACCCCAGTGGAGCCGGCGATTATAAGACAGCTTATCGAGGTGCGGCGATCCAGAACCTGTTGCAGAGAATCCGGAGATGCGGCCTGGAAAGAAAATGGATGAAGTGCTAGAATACAGATAATTACAACAAGGAGGACGTACAGCCATGTCACTGGAAAAGGCAGAAAAGTTTCTTGAAGATAAAGGATATGGAGACAGGATCATACTTATGGACGCTCCGACGTCAACTGTTGCCATGGCGGCGGAGGCGCTTGGAGTTGAGCCGGGCATGATCGCTAAGACCATGGCGTTCATACAGGATGACAAGATAGTACTCATACTCACCGAGGGCATAGCCAGAGTTGACAATAGGAAATATAGAGACAGATTCCACGTCAAGGCGAAGATGGTGCCATTTGATAGCGTGGAGGAGCTTGTCGGACATGCACCGGGCGGAGTGTGTCCATTTGGAATAAATCTGGGGATAGATGTATACCTTGATGAGAGCCTCAAGAGATACGAGAGGGTTTTTCCTGCGGCGGGCAATGACCACAGTGCAGTGAATCTCACCATCTCTGAGCTTGAGGATGCATCTGGGGCTGCCGGCTGGGTTGATGTGTGCAAGGAGCCGGAGAAGTAAGCTGTTAATCAGGTTAATATGAGTCTGCGGATGGTGCTTATTATACGAATTAAGTATTTGGGAAAGGAAGAATGGGTGTATGGACATAACGATGCTTGGAACAGGAAGTGCACTTGTGACAGAGTGTTATAATACATGCTTTGTGCTGTCAGATGGAGACGAACATTTTCTAGTGGATGGCGGCGGTGGTAACGGCATACTGTCACAGCTTAAGAAAGCGGGTTTTAACTGGCAGGACATGAGGACAATATTTGTGACGCATAAACATATGGATCATATACTCGGCGCGGTGTGGATGATCCGCATGATATGCCAGCATATGAAAAAAGGTTCGTATGAAGGCGAAGCCGTTATATACGGACATGACGAGGTCATCGCTTTACTTAGGGAGATGGCAATGCAACTTCTTAATAAGAAGGAGACAGTATATATTGGTGACAGACTTCATCTGGTTGAGGTGAATGACGGCGATACGAAAGAGATAATGGGCAAAAAGGTCACATTTTTTGATACTGGTTCAACTAAGACAAAGCAATTTGGATTCTGTATGGATATGGGTGATGGCGCGAAAATTACGTGCTGCGGAGACGAGCCTTACAATGATTGTGAGGAGAAGTATGCGAGAGGCAGCAAATGGCTGCTCCATGAGGCATTCTGCCTGTATTCTGAGGCGGATATATTTGATCCATACGAGAAACATCACTCAACAGTCAAGGATGCCTGTGAACTTGCAGAAAAGATTGAAGTTCAGAATCTGTTGCTATATCATACAGAGGATAAAAATATAACACATAGAAAAGGATTGTACGTGGCAGAGGGCAAAAGGTATTACAGTGGCAACCTGCATGTGCCAGATGATTTGGAGAAAATAAGACTTTAGAGATGGGCAGGAAAGAATATAGTCAAAATCTGAGAGAAATTAGAAGATGAATGACTTTCTTGAACAATAGAATTGTTTGAAAATTCAGGCAACTAGAAAAGAGTTTGCTAAAGATAGGCGATAAAAAGGAGAGATCGAAATGTACAATCCAATAAAAGAACTGACTAAGCGGGAATGGCTTATCTGGCTGAGTTCCCTGGCTATAGTGCTGGTGTCGAATCTTCTCACTGCAGATCTGGACATACTCACACTTGCGGCGGCACTCATAGGTGTGACATCGCTTATATTTGCGGCAAAGGGAAATGTGTGGGCGCAGATATTGATGGTCGTATTCAGCATATTATACGGTATCATATCCTTCAGGTTCCGTTATTGGGGGGAGATGATAACCTACCTCGGGATGACGATGCCGATGGCGGTGTGGTCAGCCATAACATGGTTTAAGAATCCATCGGAGGGCAACAGCAGTGAGGTAGCCATACAGAAACTGACACGCAGGCATGTGATATGGCTCACTGTCAGCACAGTGCTTGTAACGGTTGTATTCTACTATATACTCATGATACTTGACACGCCGAATATAGTATTCAGCACAATATCCATAGTCACAAGTTTCCTGGCGGCTGCGCTCACCATGCTGAGATCGTCATACTATGCGGTGGGATATGCAGCAAATGATGTAGTACTCATAGTATTATGGGTTCTCGCATCTTTTGAGAATCCGTCATATATTCCTGTAGTTGTAAACTTCGTCATATTCTTTGTGAACGACATGTATGGATTTGTGAGCTGGAAAAAGAGAGAAGTGAGGCAGGCTGTGGATATGTAGCAGATAAAGGAGGTGCAATTTGCAACATAAATAGACAGTAGTACAATGTTTAAAGTGCTGACAGCTATATGCCCATAACTGTCAGCACCATAATCTGATTATTATTGCTGAATATCGGCAATATACACTGTTTTGATGTATACATAGTGCGCTGCCAGACAGAACGATATAATAATAAATAGAACATAAGTGAAATCTTATCATAATAGGAGGACGCATAGATGAATATAAACATAAGAGAGTACATGGCAGCAGATGCAAAGTCAGCATCAGAGATCTGGAACCAGGTTGTGGATGATGGCGTGGCATTTCCACAGGAGGAAGTCCTGACACCGGAATCAGGAGATGCATTTTTCAAAGAGCAGACATATACCGGTATCGCCGAGAACGCAGAGAGTGGTGAGGTGGTAGGACTCTACATACTTCATCCGAACAACGTGGGAAGATGCGGACATATATGTAACGCCAGCTATGCCGTGAGACGCGACGTCCGCGGTGAACACATAGGAGAAAAGCTTGTGCTTGACTGTATCTCCATGGCAAAGAAGAAAGGCTTTGGAGTGCTCCAGTTCAATGCCGTAGTAGCATCAAATGTACATGCACTCCATCTGTATAAAAGGATTGGTTTTACTCCGCTGGGCGTTATCCCGGGAGGCTTCAGAATGCCGGATGGACATTACGAGGATATCATTCCGCACTATTATGACCTTAGAAAAGATGCAGATCAGTAATGAGTTGCGGCATATGGTGTAACATCACAGAAAAATATGTTGATGTTACGATCTGACAGCGGTATACTTGTTGTCAGAGAATTGGATAGTATATGGGGAGCTGGCGAGTTAGCCGGCTGAGAGGAGGCTGAACGCTTCGACCCACAACCTGATGCGGATAATGCCGCCGTAGGGATACGTTTGATACATACATAATGATGTAAGAAAGAAGAGACGCATTCCCTCGTCTCTTCTTTCTTTTTTCATAAGGAATAATCCACGTGAGTGGGATGTTCCTAAAGTGGCTGATTGGGGGCACCACCTTCCGCCACTATAAAAGTGTAAGAGAAACAAATATTAGATCTGGAACAGATTTATAAAGCCGGATCAGATTGGAGGAACAGATGAGGAATTACACAACACAGATGGACGCAGCAAGAAAAGGCATAGTAACTCCTGAGATCGAGAAAGTTGCCGAGAAAGAGCATATGTCCACTGAGGCGCTGATGAAACTGGTAGGAGAGGGCAAGGTAGCGATACCAGCTAACAAGAAGCACACATGTTTAAACCCAGAGGGAGTTGGAAGCATGCTGAGGACCAAGATCAATGTCAACCTCGGTGTGTCAAGAGACTGCAAGGATTATGGTATCGAGATGCAGAAGGTTATGAGTGCTGTCGAGATGGGAGCAGAGGCGATCATGGATCTGTCAAGCCACGGCAACACACAGCCGTTCAGACAGAAGCTCACTTCAGAGTGTCCGGCTATGATAGGAACTGTGCCGGTATATGACAGCGTTATTCATTATCAGAGAGATCTCGCAACTCTTACTGCACAGGATTTCATCGATGTGGTACGTCTTCATGCGGAGGATGGAGTTGATTTTGTGACTCTCCACTGCGGAATAACAAGAAAGACAATCGAACAGATCAAGAAACATAAGAGAAAGATGAATATAGTCAGCCGTGGCGGCAGTCTTGTATTTGCATGGATGACCATGACAGGCAATGAGAATCCGTTCTACGAGTATTTTGACCAGATCCTTGATATATGCGAGGAATACGATGTGACGGTATCACTTGGAGATGCATGTCGTCCGGGATGTCTTGCGGACGCAACGGATGTATGTCAGATAGAGGAGCTTGTCAGACTTGGAGAGTTGACAAAGCGCGCGTGGGATCATAATGTACAGGTTATGGTTGAGGGCCCTGGTCATGTGCCACTCAATCAGATTGCAGCCAACATGGAAGTTCAGAAGACACTCTGTATGGGCGCACCATTCTACGTACTTGGACCTCTTGTCACAGATATAGCACCGGGATACGATCACATCACAAGTGCCATAGGCGGAGCGGTCGCAGCCATGAACGGCGCAGCATTCCTCTGTTACGTCACACCTGCAGAGCACCTTGCCCTGCCAAATGTAGACGATGTCAGGCAGGGAATCGTCGCATCCAAGATAGCAGCCCATGCGGCAGATATAGCAAAGGGGATACCTGGAGCGAGGGATATAGATGACAAGATGGCGGATGCGAGACGTGTCCTCGACTGGGATGCACAGTTTGCATGTGCCATAGATCCTGAGACTGCAAAGGAGATCAGGGACAGCAGAAAGCCTGATGACGAGTACAGCGACACGTGTAGTATGTGCGGTAAATTCTGTGCTGTCAGATCGATGAACAAGGCGTTGTCAGGGGAATACATAGATATACTGTAATTACCAAGAAACTTAAAATATAAAAAGATCCGGCAGTATATGTCCATCTCGGCATGTACTGTCGTTTTTATATGCATAAAAATATATGGAAATAAGTACAAAAAAACGGGTGTTCAGCCGAAGATGTTTACTATTTTGCCTATTGTAATGCCGGGTGAACGAGTTTAGAATAAAACCGAAAACAGGAGTAAATTATAGAAAAGAAGGGAAAAAAGTGAACAAAGATCTTACTGTGGGAAGACCTGAATCCGTGCTTTGGAGATTCTGCCTTCCACTTTTTGGAAGTGTAATATTTCAGCAGCTTTACAACATAGCGGACAGCTTTGTGGCGGGGCAGTTCATAGGAGAAAATGCTCTGGCGGCGGTCGGCAACAGCTATGAGATAACACTTATTTTCATAGCATTTGCATTTGGATGCAATATAGGCTGTTCGGTCATAGTATCCCAGCTGTTCGGGGCAAAGAAATACAGCGAGATGAAGACTGCGGTCTGGACTACTCTCATAGCAAGCGCGGTACTTGTGGCGGTTCTCATGCTGGTTGGATTCCTGCTTGGAGAGAGACTGCTGGCACTTATTGATACCCCGGATGAGCTGATGAGAGATTCGCTTACTTATCTGAACATATACATAATGGGCGTGCCATTTTTGTTCTTCTACAACATAGCGACAGGAATATTCTCTGCTCTGGGCGACTCGAGAACACCGTTCATATTCCTTGCCATCTCATCGGTGTCCAATATAGCCGTTGATATACTGTTTGTAAAGACATTTGAGATGGGGGTAAATGGAGTTGCGTGGGCTACATTCATCTGTCAGGGCGTGAGCGCTGTACTTGCGATAATAGTTGTGTTCAGACGCCTGACAGCAGTTCGCACTGAGGGGAAGGTCCGTGTATTTTCGGGAAGCATGCTGGGCAAGATAGCAGTCATAGCCATACCGAGCATACTTCAGCAGAGCTTTATCTCAGTTGGAAATATAATTATTCAGAGCGTCATCAATGGATTTGGAGCCTCTGTCATAGCGGGCTATGCGGCGGCTGTAAAGCTCAACAATCTCGTCATAACGTCATTTACAACACTTGGAAATGGAATATCCAACTATACCGCACAGAATCTTGGCGCGGGTAAGATCGACAGGATAGGACAGGGACTTAAAGCTGGAATAAAACTCATATGGGGACTATGCATACCATTTGCGGTTTTGTACTTCTTCTTTGGCCGTTATGGAATGTATCCATTTATGGAGAACAGGACAGGACTTGCCCTTGACACGGGAGTCACGTATCTCAGGATACTGGCGCCGTTCTACTTTGTAGTATCGGCAAAACTTGTAGCTGATGGAATACTAAGGGGAACAGGCATGATGGGCAGATTCATGACATCGACGTTTACGGATCTGATACTCAGAGTAGTGCTGGCGATAGTGCTGTCAAGAGTTATAGGTTCCGCCACAGGAATATGGCTGGCCTGGCCGATAGGCTGGACTATAGCAACAGTCATGTCACTGTTATTCTGTGTGAATGGTATTAAGAAGCTGAAAAGAGAAAAAACAGGGAGGATAGAATAGATGACAGATAAAATGACTCAGAAGAGCCATGGAGATATGAGTAAAGAAATAAAAAAAGATGGTGTGGCGGTGCGTACACGGGGATATCATATATGGAGAGTTATATTCTGTATAATAGGCGTGCTGGGAATGCTGATGTTCATATATCCGGTGTTCAGAGGCTGTCATGTGAATATAGGAACCCTGCTGGGAACAGGCGTGTTTGCATTTCTCACATTGTATGGAGTATTCAGGGCAAAGATAGACAAATCTGTCAGAAAGCTTTGGGATAAAAAAGCAGGAAAGATATGCCTCAGTATCGTGCTTGCGCTTGTAACCATTGCTCTTGCCCTTGTTGTGGTCATCACGTATCACATGGTCTATGCGGCTCATGTAAAGCCTAAACAGGATGCCACAGTCGTGGTGCTCGGATGCGCGGTCAGAGGCGGCGGTCCAAGCCTTATGCTGAGAGAGAGACTTATAGCAGCACAGGATTATCTTGATGAGAACCCGGAGGCTGTATGTGTTGTGTCCGGTGGACAGGGCGCAGATGAGAGCATGTCGGAAGCTCAGTGCATGTATGAATACCTTACAGAGCACGGAATTGCTCCGGAGAGAATATATATGGAAGACAAGTCCACGTCCACAAGGGAGAACATAAAGTTTTCGGCTGAGATCATCAGACAGAACGGACTGCCGGACAAGATGAATATAGTGACAAATGAATTCCACGAGTACAGGGCAAAGCGTATAGCGGACAAACAGGGCATAGAGACGGGATCCATAGCCGGAAGCACTGCATGGTGGTTGCTTCCGACATACTATGTCAGGGAGATGGCAGGCATACTGTATGAGTGGATCAGTGGCTGATACGTGGACAGGTGCGCTGCGAGGCGGACAAAGTGAATACAATGATCCGCCGGACACCCATGCAGGTATATTTGGTCGAAATGCACAGATAACCTTGAAAAAACCTTGTAATATTTCTTGAAAAATGCATGTAAAAACGTACTTCTAAATAGAAGAAATTATGTTATAATGGCTCTGTATGATACAAATACAGTATCCAGTTAAAAGGAGAATGAGATGAACAAATTAGAACTTCAGAAAAAAGCTGTAGAAGTTCGCAAGGGCATTGTTACAGGTGTATACAATGCAAAGAGCGGACATCCAGGCGGCTCATTATCAGCAGCAGACCTGTTTACTTATCTTTATTTCGAGGAGATGAATGTGGATCCTAAGAATCCTGAGGACGAGAATCGTGACAGATTCGTGCTCTCAAAGGGACACACAGCTCCGGGCTACTACGCAGCACTTGCGTTAAAAGGCTTTTTCCCAATAGAAGACTTAAAGACACTCAGACATGTTGGATCTTACCTTCAGGGACATCCTGACAAGAAGCACACTCCAGGAGTGGATATGTCATCAGGATCACTGGGACAGGGACTTTCAGTTGCAGTAGGTATGGCACTTGCAGCCAAGATGCAGGGCAAGGATTACAGAACATACTGTCTCTGCGGTGATGGAGAGATCCAGGAGGGACAGATATGGGAGGCAGCTATGTTCGCAGGACATAGAAAGCTTGACAATCTGTGCGTTATAGTAGATAACAACAATCTTCAGATTGACGGAACGGTTGAGGATGTATGTTCACCATATCCTATAGATGAGAAGTTCAAAGCATTCAACTTCCATGTTATCAATATCAATGGCAATGACTTTGACGAGATCGACAGGGCATTTGCTGAGGCAAAGTCCCACAAGGGTGAGCCTACAGCGATCATCGCCCACACGATCAAGGGCAAGGGTGTATCATTCATGGAGGACAAGGCCGGCTGGCATGGAAAGGCTCCGAATGAAGAAGAGTACAAGATCGCCATGGAAGAACTTGAGAAGGAGGCTGCAGCATTATGATAGAGAATAAAGCAATCGCAACCAGAGAGAGCTATGGCAATGCCTTAGTAGAGATCGCAAAGGAGCACGATGATCTTGTTGTTTTAGATGCAGACCTTGCAGAGGCAACCAAGACAGTTATTTTTAAGAAAGCTTATCCTGAGCGACACGTTGACTGTGGCATCGCGGAGGCGAACATGGCAGGAATAGCTGCCGGAATGTCAACATGCGGATATGTTCCATTTATGAGTTCATTTGCAATGTTCGCTGCAGGACGTGCATTTGAGCAGGTGAGAAATACTATCGGATATCCACATCTGAATGTGAAGATCGGTGCAACCCACGCAGGAATCTCAGTAGGTGAGGATGGAGCAACACATCAGTGCTGTGAGGATATCGCACTCATGAGAGAGATCCCGGGCATGGTTGTCATTAACCCATGTGATGATGTAGAGGCAAGAGCAGCAGTGAAAGCTGCATACGAGTATGTTGGACCTGTATATCTCAGATTTGGAAGACTGGCAGTTCCAGTACTCAATGATGAGAGCACATACAAGTTTGAGATCGGCAAAGGGGTTAAGCTCAAGGACGGCAAGGACATATCTATCATAGCTACAGGACTTTGTGTATCTGAGGCTGTGAAGGCTGTGGATATGCTCGCTGCTGACGGTATAGATGCTGAACTCATCAACATCCACACTATCAAGCCTATCGATGAGGATATCATCGCTGAGACAGCTCAGAAGACAGGAAGAGTGTTCACAGTTGAGGAGCACTCCATCATAGGTGGTCTCGGAAGTGCTGTTGCAGAGGTGCTTGCTGAGAAGTGTCCTACAAAGCTGACAAGGATCGGTGTGAGAGATACATTTGGTGAGTCAGGCCCTGCAAAGGAACTGCTTCACAAGTACGAGCTTGATGCAGAGGGTATCTACAAGCAGATCAAGGCTGCGCTGTAATCCTAATGTGATCATTTGGAGACATAACAGAGAACACAAGATAAATAGCTGATACTAAATATCTGTGAAAGATATAGAGAGTTATATACAGATGGGGGAGCCTGCCGGTGGCAGGCTCTTTCCATATATACATATGAACTGTCAGATGGGCGGTAGACACTGCAGGCATCCGGCAGATTCTGTGATTAACATACACAAGGGCTGAAGACCAGATGAAACTGGGAACTTTACAGAAAAGAGGTAGGAATCATATGGGCAGAGAGTATGTAGAGGAGCTTAAGAACCGCGTGCTGAATGGTGGAGCGGAGATCACATATGATGAGGCTCTAAAGCTTGCACATGAGGATCTGGATATACTGGCGGCTTCAGCAAATGAGATAAGAGAGCATTTCTGCGGAGACCGGTGCGATGTGTGCTCGGTCATAAGCGTGAAGGAGGGCAGATGCACAGAGAACTGCAGATACTGTGCACAGTCCAGGATAGCGAAGAAGGATGTACCTGAGATAAATCTTCTGGGTGAAGAAGCGGTTACTGAGGGTGCATCGATTGACTGTGGCAAGGGAAGCTTCAGGTACTGCCTTGTGGCTGAGGGCAGGAGACTTTCAAAGCGTGAGGTCGAGCTTGCTGAGAAAACGGTCAAGGATATACACGACAATGTGGATATCAACATATGCGCGTCATTTGGCCTGCTGGATCAGGAGGACTTCACGAAGCTTAAGGGTGCGGGACTATCGATGATACATAACAACCTTGAGACCTCTCCGGCATATTTCCCGGAGGTGTGTACCAGTCACACACAGGAACAGAAGAAGGCGACAATACGCGCTGCAAAGGATGCGGGACTCATGGTGTGCAGTGGCAGTCTGTTCGGCATGGGCGAGACACTTGAGGACAGGGTGGCACTTGCATTTGAACTCAGAGAGCTTGGCGTGGATTCGGTTCCGATGAACCTCCTCAATCCGAGGGAGGGAACGCCGTTCTATGACAAGACACCTCTCACTGAGGAGGAGTACGTCAGAACGATAGCGGTATACAGATTTGTCATGCCAAAAGTCATGATAAGGCTTGCGGCCGGAAGAGGAAGATATGAGGACAACGGCGAGGCTGCACTTGCAGCCGGGGCAAATGCGGTCATAAGTGGTGACTTCCTGACCACCGATGGCACATCATTTGACCTTGACTTTGACATGATAAGAAGAAACGGATTTGTCACGGACAGAAAACATTCATAGACATTAGTGGGTGCTCCGTGCGCAAGGCAATTGGATGAGAAGGATTAACTGCACGCAAATAAGAGAATATAACAGGCAGAATAAGTTTTAGAAGGAGAATTATATGAAGATTTATGACAGGATCATGGGACTTGGAACAAAGATGACAGACATGGATGCATCCACATATCAGGGCGCATTCATAGGCAAGATATCCTACACAGTAGACAGAGAGAAGGCAGAGGCTGCCGATAGCATCACATATGAGTATGGTGATGTTAAGGAGAACGCATTCATGTACATACTCTCTATCCTTGGAAAGGTAGAGGGAGAAGAGACTCCTGTTGAGAAGATGACCATCACACTTGTAAAGGCGTCTGACAAGGAGAAGGATATCAAGAGAGTGGAGAAGGCTGAGTACGAGGATGAGAAGCCTTTCCATACATTTACAAAGGAAGAGGTATATGCATTCAGCAAGGAGACAGGAGACGAGAATAAGATCCACCTCACAGACCATCCTGTAGTCCAGGGAATGCTGCTCCTCCGCACAGCAGCATGCGCACATGAGGATCTGAAGAGACTCGACGTCAAGTTCGTGGAGCCTTCATACGCAGAGGAAGAGCTCATGTGGGGCAGCAACGGAAGAGAGCTCGTGCTCTATGCAGATGGCTATGTAAAGGCTTCATTTAAGGTTGTGAAATAGTTTCCGCTAACGGACGATCATGATGATAAATACAAAATAGGCATCATACCTGATCAGGTATGATGCCTATTTTGTTGTTTGAATTCTGACTAGTTTATTCTTATGAAATCGGATCTTACATATCCGGTGTATTTCTTTGAGCCCTTGGTGTAAGTGACCTTATACCACGCATTCTTGCCGGAATATTTGCAGCCGCTGATCTTGACCTTTGATCCTCTGGCAAGTTCCCGGATGATACGTTTGTTGGTTCCTGCCCCTGCCCTGAGACGGACCTGGCTGTCAATGACTGTTCCGCTCAATGAGCTGGCTTTTGCGGGAGCTTTTGAAATGTCGCCATATACTATTGAACCATTGTCATTCTTATATGCAAGAATCCTGTAGCCGAAGCCCCTTTTCAAAGCAGGAAGTATACAACTGGTTGTTTTGTAAGAGGATATTTTCTTTACTCTTGTGTATTTGTTATGGGCAATATCATATTTGTATATGATGTAGCCGGATACATTTGAAAGCTTCTGCCAGTGCAGACAGCGATACGAACCGAGAGGAGTATACTTAAATGAAGATGTAAAGGTTCGTGGCTTTGTACATTTGCTGAACTCCAGGCGGTTGCTGTACATGATCATACCGTTGTATTCATAATACGCCCTCACGCCGAATTTGTATGTTGTGGCGGGAGAAAGTCCGGTAAAGTTATAACTTCTGGATTCGTCGCCTATGCATCTTGCAATTCTGTCATATTTACCAGTGGACGTGTTGTATTTGTACACGAAATAGCCTGTGACTCCGGAAATCTTGCTCCAGCGGACATTAATGGAACTGGAAGTCCTGTCTGCTATTGCGGCCTGGGCAGGCATGTCCGGGGCGGTATCGAAGATTGGAGGTTCAGGATCTGTCGATGCAGTTACAGCCTCTGCATAGATGGCGGTGCAGCTATATTCTTGCGAGTAAGCTCCGAATACAGTGCCGGTATTTAATTTATGGTATCCGCGCACCATGTAGGTATATTTTTTACCGCTGGTGAGACCGTTATCAGTGTAGGTCAGAGTGCCGGCCCCCTTTGTTGTTCCGATCGACACATATTTTCCTTCGGCCTCATCGTAACGCACTATCTGATAACCATATACCTCAGGAACCTTATTCCAGGTGAGGGTTATGGATGAGCTGGTCGATGACTTAAATGTGAGTTTTGTAGGTGCTGCCGGTGGATTTACATATTTGAAATCAAGATCCGTCGGATAGCTTATTCCGGCGACGGTTCCGTTGTCATCGTACTGCCAATATGAATGAGTGGCGGTCAGCGTGTCTGAATCGTTGTACTGCGCATTCCATATCGGGTATTTGTTGTTTATACTGGTGATGTTCATGTCATCGGTTATAACACTTTTGCTCGCATACAGCATGCCCACGTAGCCACTTGCTTCCACTGTACTGCAAAAAGTGTTGATGACCGTGGTGGCAGCGCTTTTGGACAGGTGCGCATTGTAGAGCCTGCCGGTCAGTCCACCCTCCCATGCGTATTCGTAGTCCATGACGATGGGAAGTGTAAGGTTGTAAGAGGATACGATGTTCAAGGTGTATGCCGCCTCCTGCCTGGCCTCGGTGGCGTTTATGGCCTGAGAGTAGAAGTACGCTCCGACATCAATCCCTGCCGCAGTTGCATTCTTGACATTCTCAGCAAATTTGGAGTCGACGAAATATGCACCTGAACCATAGTACCTTCCTCCAGCCCTGATAAAGGCAAATGTAACGCCGCTGGATTTTACCTTGCTCCAGTTGATGGAACCGTTCCACTCCGATACATCTATCCCCTTCATGACAGTGGAGTTCTTGAACTGGGATGCGTGTGTATATGTTGTCGATGAGAGCGTGGCAACACCATAAGGATTAGCGCTGTCTGACTGCTTTTGCAACTGCCTTATCGTCTCAGGATCGTTGCCGTAAATACTATATATGTGGTCGATCTCGGCATCGGTCAACTGAGTGTAGTCAAAGTTACCTTCATCCACAACCTCTTGGACCTCAGATCTGGTCGATGATGTTGAGATGGTGGAGGTGTCAGCCGCGTATACTGTGGCAGAGTGGAAGATATTATCTGCCGCAGTCAGTATAAATATTCCAAGGGAAATAATAAAAAGTTGTTTAGATAATCGTTTTATTCTCATGTAAGCCTCCTAATATAAATGTTACAATTATATTACAAAAAGATTATTAAAATATTATTAATAAAAGGCCTGCGTGAGAAAAATATTGAGAAAAATATAAAAAAATAGGGGAAAGCAGGAGATACAAAGTATGTATGCTTTTCCCTATTTTAATTGTATAAGTATAAGAATTACTTGACACGTATGAAATCAGATCTTATATAGCCGGTATATTTTCTGGAGCCTCTGGTGTATGTGACCTTATACCAGATATATCTTCCAGACTTTGCATAGCCGGAGATCTTGACTTTTGAACCCCTTGCAAGCGTTCTGACTACTCTGCTGTTTGTTCCGGCTTTTGCACGGAGGTTTACGCTGCTGTCAGTGATCGTTCCGGTAAGAGATGTATTTTTGATCGGTGCTTTTGAAAGTGCACCGTAGTATATCTTGCCGTTGTACTTCATGTAAGCGAGAACACGGTAACCGTAGCCTCTTCTGAGGTTAGGAACAAAACAGAAATTTGTCTTGTTGGATGTTATCTTCTTAACTCTTGTGTATTTGTTTGCCTTCTGATCATACTTGTATACGATGTAGCCGTCAGCGTATGACAGCTTTGACCACTGGAGGAATCTCTGCGATCCAAGTGGTGTGTATTTGAAGGATGATGTAAAGGTTGCCGGGAGAGTGCAGGAACTGAAATCCTTGCGGTCACTGAAGCCTGTGAATCCATTCCGCTCTGTGTATGCTCTCACTCCAAATTTGTATTCTGTTCCGGCTTTAAGTCCTGTAAATGTGTATGTTCTGTTGCTGCTTCCGCTGATACGTGCCACCTGCTCAAATGACTTGCTGGACGTATTATATTTGTATACCGTGTAGCCTGTGGCATCAGATATCTGTGTCCATCTTATGGTCACGGAATTGGCTGTCCTTGATGCGGTTGCAATCTGGGAAGGAACAGCAGGTCCGGTAAATCCGCTCGCTGCGCTGGCTGTCTCTGTGTAGTGGTATGTTCCATTTTTCTTGTAATATGCACATACCGTGTAGCTGTACTCAGTTGAATGAGGAAGTCCCTTGTGTGTGTATGTGTCAGTAGACTTGGAAGAGATCTTTGCAAGCCTTGTCCAAGTAGCATTGGATGGCTCCCATACATATACGATGTATCCGTCAACATTTTCCTGCTTATTCCACTTTAGTGTAAGTGAGCTTGTGTAGGCTGAAGTGATCTTGAGCCCTGTAACCTCGCCTGGGTCGGTGGTTATGGTCTTGGCATCTGACAGAACGTGCCAGATGGTGTTGGTATCAGTTGTTGTGTATGCGCGTACCTTGTAGTTATATTTTGTGCCAGGATTGAGCTGGCTGTCGGTAACCTCGCAGTCGTCAGGAGAATTGGTCGTGGCAATCGTCTCGTAGCTGCCTGATGAACCGTTGCTTCTGTATACTCTGTATCCTGTTGCTGCAGGGATAGGTGACCATGAAAGTTTTACAGATGTAGGCGCTGTAACTGCAGCCGCAAAGTTCTCTATGGTATCAGCTATTGTAATACCGGTACACTCTGCTGAGTAGGTTCCGTAGATGGCTCCTGAGCTCAATTTGTAATATCCGCGTACCTTGTATGTATACTTTTTACCGTCCTGAAGATTCTTATCTGTAAATGTAGTCGTTCCGGCACCCTTGGCAGTTCCCACGGAGACGTATTTATCTTCGGAGCTGTCGTAACGTACTATCTGGTAAGCATAGACCTCAGGGATTTTCGTCCATGTCAGTGTGATAGTGGAGTCTGTGCACGCTGACTGTGTCAGAGATGAAGGCGCGGCAGGAGATTTGACATATCTGAAATTCATATCAGTTGCATTGCTGATTCCTGACACCTTGCCGACGTCGCTGTACTGCCAGTATGAGTGTTTCACTGTGAGAGTGTCCGTGTCGTTGTACTGGGCATTCCATATAGGATATGACTGTGCGATCGAAGATGCGTTCATGTCGTCTGTGATGACAGTCTTGCTGGCGTAGATCATGCCTACGTAGCCCTTTGATTCAACTGCCGCACAGAATGCTTTTATGACATTTGTAGCTGCGCTCTTGGAAAGGTGGGCGTTGTACAGACGACCGCTCAGACCTCCATCTTCCCATGCGTATTCATAATCCATGACAACGGGATAAGTTATGTTGTAGCCTGAGATCAGGTCGGTAGTGTATTTGGCTTCTGTCTTGGCCTCCGATGTGCTGATGGCCTGTGAGTAGAAGTACACACCCACGTCAACACCTGCATTCAGTGCATTTTTGATATTATCCTTGTATGTAGAATCGATGAAATATTTTCCTGAACCGTAGTAGCGTCCGCCCACACGTATGAATGCGTAGGATATTCCTGCGGCTTTAACCTTTTTCCAGTTGATGTTGTCGCCGTTCCACTCGGATACGTCTATGCCCTTGATGGCTTTGTAGCCATCAAACATGGAAGAGTGGGTATATCTGGCACTCAGCGTAGCTATATCGCCGGTGGCGTTGTAATCGGATTGACGCTGGAGCTGTTTGATGGTTTCGGGATCATTATTATACAACTCGTATATGTGATCGATCTCTGTACCGTCCAGCTCTGTGTAGTGGAAGTTTCCATCGTCCACCACCTGCTGTACATCCTCCCTCGTCGATGTAACGCTTATGTCGGACATGTCTGCGGCATAGGCTGTTTCGGGCACGTTGCCGGCAAATGCGAATACACTTATACCCAGAGCAGCGCCCAGAATTATCCTGGTAAATTTTCTGATAATCATGAATTCCTCCCGTTTTGTAAAAAGTTTTTAGCACAGTTTACATAATATAATGTACGCTATGAAAAGTCAATAAAACTACGCCGATTTGTTACGAATATATTACAAAATGCTTATTAAAATCCAGCTAAAACATAAAGCCTGAATGAAAAACAAGAAAAAAGTCGGTAAAGGTTGATGTTTTTCATATTAAATACATAAAGTCTATGTTATAATTAGCAGGCATATGAAATTTGGAGGACAATAACTGTTGGATGATAAAAAAAGAGTTGGATTTTTAGGCGCGCTGAAGAACATGTTCGTAGGTGTCGCAAAACCGGAAGCTTATTACAGAAATGGACGATTTGGACGGATGTCATCGGCGATGCTGATAACATTTATCATGAGCACACTGACTTATCTGGTGATATTCTTTATTCCATATAACCAGTTGTTTGGCGGCGGAAGGTTTGCGGACAGGATAGACCGGAATATGGAGGATTTTTCACTGACCGGAGATGGTTTTTACTACGATGGGACATTCGATTGGTCGGATGATGAGAACATGTCCTACATAAAGATCGACACATCGAAGACGAAAGTGGATGAAGCTGTTGCAAGAGACCTTGCTGCAGACGGCGGGTATCGTACCGTATTCATCATATCAGCGGATGAGATACTCACATATAACTCAGGAAGAACACAGATCATAAGATGTAAGGATATATATGAATCCCTGAATGAGACATATGGATTCAAGGCTGTTACAAAGCAGGATGTGATCGATCTCATAAATAAGCTCGACACACCAGTGCTTGTGCTTGCATGGGTATTTCAGATAATTGTTGGATTTGTGCTCACGTTGTTCTGGTCACTGCTCATAACGGTAGCGGGACTGATAGCGGCATCCATGAAGAAGATAGAGGTATCATTTGGCACTATTTACAAATCTGCCATATATATAAGGTTATTATGGTATTTCCTCATGATGGTCATTGCAACATACATATGGCCGGCGAAGAGAACGATGGGGATGCTGGCGCTTTTCATATCTGTGATATACATATTTGCCGCTGTATCGCAGTATCATAAGAATACCCCGGATGACGATCCACAGGAAGGTCCGGCACAGGTAGAACAGAATGATCTGGCGCAGGAATTTGCCCAGTATGAGCAAAGGTAAATAATTATAGAACACATTCAAATACAATATATAAAACAGTAGGAGGAGTATTCATATGAATTTGAGAAAGACAAAGATAATTTGTACATTGGGACCGGCGACGGACGATGATGAGGTGCTCAGAAAGCTCATGATCGAGGGTATGGATGTTGCCAGATTCAATTTTTCTCATGGTGATCATGCCCAGCACAGGAAGAACAAGGACAGAGTGGAGAAGCTTCGTGAGGAGCTTGGACTTCCGGTTGCAACACTGCTTGATACTAAGGGCCCGGAGATAAGGGTTGGGGACTTCAAGGAGGGCAAGGTTGAACTCGTAGAAGGACAGACATTTACACTGACGACAGAGGATGTGGTGGGCGACCAGGCAAAGGTATCCATTACATACAAGAATCTTGTGAACGATGTCAAGCCGGGAGATACCATACTCATCGATGACGGCCTTATAAATATGAAGATAGAGAAGGTTACTGATAAAGATATCGTGTGCCGCGTGGAGAATGGCGGACCTGTATCAAACCACAAGGGTGTAAATGTTCCAAGAGTTAACCTCACCATGCCATACATAAGCGATGTAGACAGGGCGGATATAATCTTTGGTATTGAGAATGATTTCGATTTCATCGCTGCATCATTTGTAAGATCAGCCGACGATATACTTGAGATCAGGAAGATCCTTGACGAGTATGAGTGTGACAATATCAATATCATCGCCAAGATTGAGAATATGCAGGGCGTTGACAATATAGACGACATAATCAGAGTGTCCGATGGAATCATGGTCGCAAGAGGAGATATGGGTGTTGAGATACCTCTTGAGGATGTGCCTATCATCCAGAAGATGATCATCAAGAAGGTATACAATGCGGACAAGCAGGTCATAACAGCTACACAGATGCTTGACTCCATGATGATACATCCAAGACCTACCAGAGCAGAGGCGACAGATGTTGCAAATGCCATATATGACGGAACAAGTGCAATCATGCTCTCAGGAGAGACCGCAGCGGGCAAGTATCCGGTTGAGGCTCTTCACACCATGAAGACCATCGCAGAGAGAGCAGAGCGAGACATAGATTACAACAAGAGATTCTTCAACAGGGATGCGGTGCAGAATCCTGATATAACGAGTGCTATATCACATGCGACATGTACAACGGCCATAGACCTTGCAGCGGCAGCCATCATCACTGTTACAAAGTCAGGAAAGACAGCGAGAATGCTCTCAAAGTACAGACCCAAATGTCCGATCATCGGATGTACCCCTGTTAAGAAGGTTGCCAGACAGATCAATCTTTCATGGGGAGTTCAGCCTCTTCTTATAGGTGAGGAGAACAACACTGACGATCTCTTCGAGCATGCTGTTGATGCGGCAAAGAAGCACGGCTATGTTAAGGACGGTGAGGTGACTGTAATCACCGCCGGAGTCCCACTTGGTGTGACCGGCACGACAAACCTGATAAAGGTACACGTTGTAGGACATATCCTTGTAAAGGGCTTCTCTATAAATGAGAGATCTGCAACCGCACCGCTCTGTGTATGCGAGTCAGAGGATGAGCTCATCAAGAACTATAAGGATGGAGACATAATCGTCATAAATGAGACCAGCAACAGGATCATGGATCAGCTCAAGACTGCATCTGCGATCGTGTGTGAGAAGAACGGGGGCAATTCACATGCTGCCATAGTCGGACTCAGCCGTGACATACCTGTTATCCTGGGTGCACAGAACGCGACTAAGATCCTTAAGTCGGGCTCTATAGTTACTGTAAATGGCGAGGATGGAGTTGTAATTTCAAACTAGTACATGTAACAAATATGTAACAAAAAATAAATATAAACGTATAAAACAACGCCTCCTGTGTTGACAAATGTAATCATTATTGCTATACTACAATAGATTTGTAACAAAGATGTAATAATTGTTGCGTTAAGATCAGCACAGGAGGTTTTTTATAATGTCTAAAGCAAAGTCATTTAAGAAGACTATAGTTGTTGCTGCAGCGGCAGGAATGATGATCACCACTTCCATAGGAACGGTGAGCGCGGGACAGATATACAGCGATTCAACTGTAGGTATTTCATCTGCATTTGACAGATATGCTAACACCCTTGCGGGCAATGATAAAAACGCAGGCGATGCTGCAAAGGCGGCAACGTCCACAGATGCACAGAAGACTACAGCATCCGCAGGAAAGAATGCTGCGGAGACCAAGAAGGACAAGACAAGCGAAGAGAACAAGGTGAAATATCCTGATTTCAAGGATAAGTGTCTTGTTGCCACCGAGGATTATGTGAATATAAGATCGGGAGCCGGAACTGATTCAGATGTAGTTGGTATCATAGGGAACAATGGAATAGCAACCATAGAGAAGAAGGGCAAGGAGTGGACCAAGGTCACATCAGGTGACTGTACAGGATACATAAGGAATGACCTGCTTCTTTTTGGAGATGATGCGGGAGCCTATGCCGAGGCGAACTGTCCGAAGCAGGTAACTGTCAATACAGAGACACTCAACGTAAGAACAGAGGCTGATGTGAACTCCGACTGTATAACACAGGTTGGATCAGGCCAGAGCTTTGATGTCATATCACAGGATGACAAATGGGTGCAGATAGCACTTGACGACGAGACGAATGGTTATGTCAGCACTGAATTTGTAGATGATACATATGCATTTGCAACTGCCAAGTCCATGGAGCAGATCCAGGCAGAGCTTGATGCGAAGGCTGCGGAAGAAAAGGCGGCAGAGGAGCAGGCAAGACAGGAACAGGAGAGCGCAGACGAGGCAGAAGCTGAGGACGCATCAGATGACAGCCAGAGCACAGAGGATGATTCCTACACGCCAGATCAGCCGGATACAGATTCTGCAGATCAGTCATCGGATACATCAGACGACACATCATCTGACAGCAGCGATTCAGACGATTCACAGAACAATGTAGTGGCACCGAGCGGCCAGACAGGAATAGACCTTGCGAACTTTGCAACACAGTTTGTGGGTAATCCATATGTATATGGCGGATCGAGCCTTACGGATGGAGCTGACTGTTCAGGCTTTGTCATGGCTGTATACGCTCAGTTTGGATATTCACTTCCACACTCAGCGGGAGCACAGTCACAGTATGGAACAAGAGTAGACACTTCAAGTCTTGAGCCTGGAGACATACTTTTCTATGGAGACAGCTCTATAGAGCACTGCGCTATATATATCGGAGACGGAATGATAGTACATGCCAGCACAGAGGAGACCGGTATCAAGATATCCTCTGCATTCTACAGAGATCCGCTCTGTGCAGTCAGAATCATAGGACAGTAGACAAGCTGTATATAATAGGGTATAATGAATACATTGAAGCGCACATGGTATACATGTGCGCTTTTTGTGTAAAATGGCGAAAACATGACGGCGAAAACAAATAAAGTTGTCAATATGCACATAAAAATACGTCAAATATATTGAAAAAAAGACTCGTTGTGGTATAATAGTCATATCAATTTGGATTATATCCAAAAAAGAAGGAGTTGGGCATCATGAATTACATAATCAGCGGTAAGAACATTGAAGTTACAGAAGGACTTAGAAATGCAGTACAGGACAAGCTCTCAAAGCTTGAGAAGTACTTTGCAGCTGATACTGGCGCACAGGTCACATTCAGCGTTGAGAAAGATAGACAGAAGATAGAGGTAACGATTCCTATGAAGGGACATATTATCAGAGCCGAGCAGGTGAGCGATGACATGTATGTTTCGATCGATCTCGTTGTAGAGGTTATTGAGAGACAGGTTACCAAGCATCGTAAGAAGCTCATTGACAAGGAGCAGAATGTAGCATACCTGAACGATGCATTTGTCGACGAGGACGTTGAGGATGATGACGATATCAAGATCGTGAGAACTAAGAAGTTCGAAGTAAAACCTATGTATCCAGAGGATGCATGTATCCAGATGGATCTGCTTGGACATAATTTCTATGTATTCAGGAATGCAGAGTCAGATGAGGTCAATGTCGTATACAAGAGAAAGGGCGGCACATACGGAATCATCGAGCCTGAATATTAAGATCAGATATTGGCAAAGGCACAGTTAATATAAGTGCCGATGATAATTGAATATAGTATTTTAAAGGAGACTTTCGGTTATAGAAGGTCTCCTTTTTGCTTGATATAAATGTCATATGATGTTAGAATGTACCCTGAATAACGATAGCTAGGAGGTCAAAAACAACATGGGTTTGTTTGAGAAAATATTTGGAACGCACAGCGAGAAGGAATTGAAAAAGATCAATCCTATAGTTGATGCGATAGAGGCACTCGACGAGAAGATGCAGGCACTTTCAGATGAAGAGCTGAGGGGCAAGACACAGGAATTTAAGGACAGACTTGCTGCCGGCGAGACGTTAGACGATATATTGGTAGAAGCATTTGCGGTTGTGAGAGAGGCTGCATACCGTGTACTTGGAATGAAGCATTACAGGGTACAGCTCATAGGAGGAATAGTTCTCCATCAGGGAAGAATCGCAGAGATGAGAACTGGAGAAGGAAAGACACTTGTATCAACACTTCCTGCTTATCTGAATGCCCTTGAAGGAAAGGGTGTCCATGTTGTAACAGTCAACGACTACCTGGCAAAGCGAGATGCTGAATGGATGGGGCAGGTGCATGAATTCCTCGGACTTAAGGTCGGAATCATACTCAACAGTTCCACAACAGATGAGAGGCGAGAGGCGTATAACTGCGACATTACATATGTAACCAACAACGAGCTCGGTTTCGATTACCTGAGAGATAACATGGTAATCTATAAGGAGAAACTCGTTCTGAGAGATCTTCACTACTGTGTAATCGATGAGGTGGATTCAGTCCTTATCGATGAGGCTCGTACACCTCTTATCATATCCGGTCAGAGCGGCAAGTCCACAGAGCTCTACAAGATGTGTGATTACCTTGCAAGACAGATGAAGCGAGGCGAGGGTGATGGAGAGATATCCAAGATGGATATGCTCATGAAGACAGAGATAGAGGAGGATGGAGATTTCCTTGTAAATGAGAAGGACAAGTATGTCATGCTCACTGCAAATGGTGTGAAGATGGTAGAGCAGTTCTTCCATATTGACAACCTCTCAGATCCTGAGAACATGGAGATCCAGCACAATATCATCCTGGCACTCCGCGCACATAACCTCATGTTCAGAGACAGAGATTATGTGGTAAAGGATGACGAGGTACTCATCGTTGATGAGTTTACCGGACGTATCATGCCAGGACGTAGATTCTCGGATGGTCTGCATCAGGCTATAGAGGCAAAGGAGAATGTAAAGGTCAAGAGAGAGAGTAAGACTCTTGCAACGATCACATTCCAGAACTTCTTCAACATGTTTGACAAGAAGGCAGGTATGACAGGTACAGCCCAGACTGAGGAAGAGGAGTTCAGAGAGATTTATGGAATGGACGTTGTTGTCATTCCTACGAACAGACCTATACAGAGAATAGATCAGCCGGATTCTATATTTAAGACTAAGAAAGAAAAGCTTAATGCGATCGTTGAGCAGATCAATATAAGTTACAGAAAGGGACAGCCGGTGCTTGTCGGTACGATCAATATCGACGCATCAGAGGAACTCAGTCATATGCTGTCCAAGAGAAAGATACCTCACAAGGTGCTCAATGCCAAGTTCCACGAGCTTGAGGCTGAGATAGTTGCAGACGCTGGACAGAAGAATGCGGTAACCATCGCGACTAACATGGCAGGACGTGGTACTGATATCAAGCTCGGCGAGGGTGTTGCAGAGCTCGGAGGACTCAGGATCATCGGTACAGAGAGACACGAGAGCAGACGTATCGATAATCAGCTCCGTGGACGTTCAGGACGACAGGGAGATCCGGGAGAGTCAAAGTTCTATCTGTCACTGGAAGATGATTTGATGAGACTTTTCGGATCAGAGAGAGTTATGTCAGTGTACGATACCCTTAAGATACCTGAGGGCGAGGAGATAGAGCATAAGACTATTTCCAACTTCGTAGAGAAGGCACAGAAGAAGATCGAGGGTAACAACTTTGCAATAAGAAAGAATCTTCTTGAGTATGACCGTGTTAACAACGAGCAGAGAGAGATCATCTACAAGGAGCGTAGACGAGTTCTTGACGGCGAGAACATGCACGAGGTTATCCTCAAGATGATAAAGGATGATATAAATGCAGCAGTAGATCAGGTATGCTCATCAGAGACAGCACCTGAGGATTGGAATCAGGTAGAGCTGGATGACATGATAAGGGGCATAGTTCCATTTGCTGAGCCGGTTACACTTACCGAAGAGGAAATCAGAAAGGCAGATATCAGCGAGCTTAAAGACAGACTGTACAATGAAGCTCTGGAACTCTATGCTGCCAAGGAGAAAGAAATCGGCGATCCTGATCAGATGAGAGAGATCGAGCGAGTTATCCTTCTCAAGACTATAGATAGAAAGTGGACAGACCATATCGACGACATGGATAACCTGAGACAGGGAATCGGACTCAGATCCCTTGGACAGAGAGATCCTGTTGTAGAATACAAATTTGCAGGATATGATATGTTCAACGACATGACAGCAGCAATCCGTGAGGATACCGTTAAGCTTCTTCTCAGAATAAAGGTTGAGCAGAAGATCGAGCGTGAAGAGGTGAACAAGGTTACAGGAACCAACAAGGACGATACCGTTTCAAAGGGACCTGTAAAGAAAGCCAAGAAGATTGGAAGAAATGATCTCTGTCCATGCGGAAGCGGTCTGAAGTATAAGAACTGCTGTGGCAAGAATGCATAAATAAGTTATACAGGAGAAGCTTAGTGATAGAGTTGGATGAGTTCAGGGCGGCGATGGCCTCCTACAGGGAGCCTTTGGAGGAGGTCAAGTCATCTCTGGATATTGAGAATAAAACAGACAGAATAGCAAAACTTAATTATGAGATGGAACAGCCAGATTTCTGGGATGATATCGACAGATCCCGTGAGGTATCAAAGGAACTGAAGGGACTTCAGGATCTGGTTGACAACTATAAGAAGCTTGAGAATGACTATGTGGACATAGATACACTGATCCTGATGGCGGAGGAGGAGAATGATCCGAGTCTTGTGCCTGAGATAGGGGAGCAGATAGATATATTTACGAAGGAATTTGAAGAGTACAGGATAAATCTTCTCTTCACTGACGAGTTCGATGACTGTAATGCGGTACTCACTCTTCATTCGGGAGAGGGCGGAACAGAGTCCTGTGACTGGGCGAGTATGCTGTACAGAATGTATACCAGATGGGCAGAAAAGCACGGCATGAGTGTTGAGGTGCTCGATTTCCTTGAGGGAGATGAGGCTGGTATAAAGTCTGTCACCATTCAGATAAATGGACAGCATGCATATGGATACCTCAAGTCAGAGAAGGGAGTTCACAGACTTGTCAGGATATCGCCGTTTAATTCAGCGGGCAAGAGAATGACTTCGTTTGCATCCTGTGATGTCATACCGGATATAGAGCAGGATCTTGAGGTCGATATCAGGGATGAAGATATAAGGGTAGATACCTACAGATCGAGCGGTGCAGGTGGCCAGCATATCAATAAGACATCATCGGCCATCAGAATCACACATTATCCTACCGGTATAGTTGTTCAGTGCCAGAATGAGAGATCACAGCTCATGAACAAGAATAAGGCTATGCAGATGCTGAAGTCCAAACTTTATCTTTTGAAGAAACAGGAGAATCTGGAGAAGATTTCGGACATCCGCGGAGAGGTAACTGACAATGGTTTTGGAAGTCAGATAAGATCGTATGTGCTCCAACCGTATACCATGGTCAAGGATAAACGTACATCCTATGAGAATTCAAATGTATCGGCGGTTCTCGATGGAGATCTTGATGGATTTATGACAGCCTATCTCAAATGGGTGAATAAGGTTGAGGTGTAGCAGCACATGAGAGTCATTTGATGATAAGAAATTAGTCTTTGACAATGACGCTTTATACTGATAAAGTAATGACGTACTAAACTTGCATTATTATGCAGAAAAAGGAGATAAGAAGGAGATAAAAACATGGTGAATATAGCAGTATTAGGTTATGGTACAGTGGGTTCAGGAGTTGTGGAAGTGATTAACACCAACCATGATATTGTTAACAAGAGAGCTGGACAGGAGATAAACGTTAAGAGAGTGCTTGATCTCAGGGAGTTTCCTGGGGATCCTGTCGAGAACATTCTCACCCATGATTTTGAAGATATACTTAACGACGATGATATAAGCGTCGTTGTGGAGGTTATGGGAGGTGTTGAGCCTGCATATACATTTGTCAAGAAGTGTCTGCTTGCCGGCAAGAGTGTGGCAACCTCCAACAAGGAGCTTGTGGCCGTTCATGGACCTGAGCTTATAAAGATTGCCAGAGAGGGCGATATCAATTTCTTCTTTGAAGCATCAGCAGGCGGTGGAATTCCTGTTATAAGACCACTTAACACATCCATAACTGCGGATGATGTTACGGAGATCACAGGAATACTCAATGGTACAACGAATTACATCCTAACCAAGATGGATAAAGAGGGGGCTGACTATGCGACAGTGCTGAAGCAGGCACAGGAGCTCGGATATGCGGAGCGCAATCCTGAGGCTGATGTAGAGGGTGGCGATGCGTGTAGAAAGATAGCTATACTTACATCTCTCGTATATGGCAAGAACCTGGATTACAACAGGATACATATGGAGGGAATAACCAGGATAACAACAGATGATTTCAAGTATGCGGATAAGATGGGTTACTCTGTAAAACTTGTCGGAACAACCAGAAAAACAGACGGCAAGCTATATTCATATGTTGCCCCGGTCATGCTTCCACATGACAATCCGCTGGCAAAGATAGATGATGTATACAATGGCATACTTGTACATGGTAATGCACTTGACGACGTAATGTTCTACGGCAAGGGCGCCGGAAAGCTTCCAACAGCGTCTGCGGTTGTATCAGACGTTATTGATGCAGTGAAGAATGCGGGAAGACATGTTCCTATCATATGGGAGGACGAAGAACTTGAGATGGGTACATTTGCGGACTCAGAGAGCAGATTCTTTGTCAGAACAGATGAGAAGGATGAGGCTGCCATCAAGGCGGTATTTGGTGATGTTGAGTATGTCGATTCTGATCTCGATGAAAAGGCATTTGTTACAGCAGTGATCACAGAGGGTGAATTTGAGGCACGTTGCAATAAGATTGGTGTCAAGAGTGCTCTTAGAGTGCTGGATTAGTACAATATTATTCAATGACCTTGCAATCCTAGTGGAATTGCGGTATTTTACAAAAGGCTTATTTCTTTTTACCGGACCGCTCCGGTGAAGAGTTAAATATACAAATTTTCAAATGAGCGATCAGGAGGACAATATGTTAATAGTAAAGAAGTTTGGTGGTACTTCTGTTGGAAATACCGAAAGAATCTTTAACGTGGCCAAAAGATGTATTGAGGACTGGCAGAGGGGGAACGACGTAGTCGTAGTTCTGTCTGCGATGGGTAAATACACAGATGAGCTGATAGATATGGCTAAGCAGGTAAATGAGAATCCACCTAAGAGAGAGATGGATATGCTTTTTACAATAGGTGAACAGATGTCCGTATCGCTTATGGCTATGGCTATGAATTCTCTTAAAGTTCCTGCAATCTCTCTGAATGCATTCCAGGTGGCAATGCATACAACTTCAGTGTATGGCAATGCGCGTCTGAAGAGAATCGATGTTGAGAGAATAAGACATGAGCTGGAGCAGAGAAAGATAGTTATTGTCACAGGATTCCAGGGAATTAACAAGTATGACGATTACACAACTCTTGGTCGTGGTGGTTCAGATACAACGGCTGTTGCACTTGCAGCGGCACTTAACGCTGATGCGTGTGAGATATACACAGATGTGGATGGAGTATATACAGCAGATCCACGTAAGGTAAAGACCGCACGTAAGCTGGATACGATAACATACGATGAGATGCTTGAGCTTGCTACACTTGGAGCAGGCGTTCTGCACAACCGTTCAGTTGAGCTTGCAAAGAAGTTCGGCGTTCAGCTGGTTGTTCGTTCAAGTCTCAATTTTTCAGAGGGTACAATAGTTAAGGAGGATACTGGAATGGAGAAGATGTTAGTTAGTGGAGTTGCAGCGGATGCAGATTCAGCGAGAGTGGCAGTTGTAGGATTAGAGGACACACCGGGTGTTGCATTCAAGCTTTTCAACCTGCTTGCAAAGAATGACATCAATATAGATATGATACTGCAGTCAGTAGGAAGACATGGAACAAAGGATATTACATTCACATGTAGTGATGAGAATGCAGACAAAGCAGAGGAGATCATCAAGAACAACATAGGCAAGTTTGAGAGCATAGATGTCAACAAGAATGTTGCAAAGGTTTCTATCGTTGGTGCAGGAATGCAGTCAAATGCAGGTGTTGCAGCCAAGATGTTCGAGGCTCTCTATGATGAGAATATCAACATCAGAATGATCTCAACATCAGAAATCAGAGTTACAGTTCTCATCGACGAGCAGTATACAGAGCGTGCAATGAACGCGATCCATGACAAGTTCGCACTCGGCGATCGTTAATTCTAACAGAATCATATGAAGTTCTGTTCTGCAGGACCTTACAATATACGCCGGGGGAAACTCCGGCTTATATTATCATAAGGGGGAACCGCCGTTAAGTCGGGGGATTCCTTATGATGAAGCAGACGCCGCGCGAAGCGCTTTTCATGCGGCTGCACCCGTATAAGGCGGGAACATAAAAGAAGTTGAAAGGAGTCAGGGTATGAAGAGAACAGATTACATATCGTGGGATCAGTATTTTATGGGCATTGCGATGATGTCGGCAGAGAGAAGCAAAGACCCGTCAACGCAGGTTGGCGCGTGTATAGTGGACAAGAACAACAGAATTCTGTCCATGGGATATAATGGTATGCCGGCAGGATGCGACGATGACACAATGCCGTGGGGAAAGTCTGGAGCCCCGCTTGACAACAAATATTTCTATGTATGCCACGCGGAGCTGAACTCTATTCTTAATTACAGAGGCGGCAATCTCAAGGATGCGATCATATATTCTACTCTGTTCCCGTGCAATGAATGTGCCAAAGCTATTATTCAGTGCGGTATAAAGGAAGTAGTGTATATGTCAGACAAGTATGCGATGACAGAGAGCACCATAGCCTCCAAGAAAATGTTTGACATGGCTGGTGTTGCATACAGACCATTTGAAGCAAAAGGCAGGAAGATCACGCTCAATCTTTAGAGTTAACAGAATAGTTCCGGAATACCGGAGAGAACACATATGTATGACAGACAGGAGAGAATATGGTCATAGAGAGTAATAGCAAGGAAGAAACCTACAATGCAGGAGTGCAGCTTGGACAGAATGCAGCTCCTGGCCAGGTGTACTGTATATATGGAGATCTGGGAGTTGGCAAGACGATAATATCCCAGGGGGTGGCAGCTGGACTTGGAATCACTGAAGTGGTGAACAGCCCTACTTTCACTATTGTGAAGGAGTATGACGAGGGCAGATTGCCTCTGTATCATTTTGACGTGTACAGGATCGGCGATGTGGACGAGATGGATGAGATAGGCTACAATGAGATGGTGTATGGAGATGGAGTATGTCTTATAGAGTGGGCTAACCTCATTGAGGAGATATTACCTGGCACATACACCAGAATCGATATAGAGAAGGACCTTTCAAAGGGCCTTGATTACAGGCGTATTACGATAGAAGAGAGGCATGATCAGATATGAAGATCTTAGCATTTGACAGCTCAGGACTTGTGGCGAGCGTTGCCATAGTCGAGAACAATAATTTGATAGCTGAATATACAACCAACTACAAGAAGACACATTCCCAGACACTGCTTCCTATGCTGGAAGAGATCGTGAAGATGACAGAGACGGACAAAGAGAGCTTTGATGCATTGGCTGTTGCTGCAGGACCGGGATCATTTACAGGACTCAGGATAGGCTCAGCGACGGTCAAGGGACTTGCACTTGCATGGAATATACCGGTTATTGCGGTGCCGACACTTGAGGGGCTTGCATACAATGTGTGGGGAACTGACAGACTTATCTGCCCTATCATGGACGCGAGAAGAAAACAGGTGTATACGGGACTTTACAGTTTTAACAGTGATGACAGGCTTGAGACGATAATGGATCAGACTCCTATGGATATTGCCGACCTTATAGACCAGCTCAATGAGAGAGGGGAAAAGGTTATATTTGTGGGAGATGGAATAGATGTGTATGCTGATGTTTTAAAAGAGAAGATGACGGCAGACTACGCATTTGCTCCGGCACACATGAATAAGCAGAGAGCTGGCTCGGTGGCAGCCGCAGCCCAGGTGAGATATGCAGCCGGACAGTATGAGGAGGGGGATACATTTGCCCCTGAATATCTCAGACAGTCACAGGCAGAGCGGGAGAGAGCTGAAAAGGCAAAACTGGAGAATGATGGACATGAATAGCTGTTTTTCCCAGGTACGCCCGAGACTGGCAGATATGAAAGACCTGGCCGGGATAGCTGCACTTGAGATGGCGGTGTTTTCGCATCCGTGGAATGAGGAGATGGTGTCCTCATCTATACAGGGGACATACGATCATGTCAAGATCCTTGAGACTTCTGAAGGAGAAATCGCCGGCTATATCATATATTCGGCGGTGTGTGACAGTGCAGATCTGCTCAGGGTAGCAGTGGATGCCGGATCAAGACGTCGTGGCATCGGCTGTAAGCTGATGGAAGCCATGATCGATGACTGCAAGGACAGGAATGTGCAGAGCATATTTCTGGAAGTCAGGGAATCCAACGCTGCTGCGATAGCTATGTATGAGCAGTTTGGATTTATAAAAATTTCTACAAGAAAAAAATACTACGACTCACCGGTGGAGGATGGTCTGGTTATGCAAAAACAGTTGTAGTAATAGATATATGCAGAATATACAGTGCGTGGAGACCACATTTGCACGGCTGGAAAACATTGTCGGTATATTCTGTGAAGGATCTGGCTTATAATCAGACTCATAACAGGGCTGCATACAGTCGGACAGGAGATAAATATGAGTGAGATCAGATGTAATAGGTGTGGAAGGATAATTGTATTTGGAGATATGCATAACAAGGAGGATTACGTCCTTATTCAGAAGGAGTGGGGATATTTCTCGCGCAAGGATGGCAGAAAATACACACTCAGGATGTGTGAGGACTGTTACGACAGACTTGTAAATGAATGTGTCATACCTCCAAGGATAGATGATGTGACAGAGTATGCATAGAGTATGCATATAGACTCTGCCTTAGAAATGGAGATAGAAGATGATAGACGTATGTCTTTTGGGGACCGGAGGGATGATGCCGCTGCCATACAGGGCACTTACATCTCTCGTGGTCAGATATAACGGACACGAGATGCTGATAGACTGCGGAGAGGGAACCCAGACCTCAATGCGTCAGCAGGGCATGATAGGCTTTAAGCAGATAGATGTGATCTGCTTCACACATTTTCATGCAGATCATATAAGCGGATTGCCGGGGCTGCTGCTCACGATAGGCAATGCCGAGAGAACGGAGCCACTTCTTATGGTTGGCCCAAAGAGACTTGAGAAGGTAGTCAATTCCCTAAGGGTTATAGCGCCTGAGCTTCCGTTTGAGATCAGGTTCCAGGAGCTCTCAGAGGCTGAGGAGAGCTTTATGTGGGAGGATCTCAGGGTGGATGCATTCAGGGTGAATCACAATGTGACATGTTATGGATATTCCCTTTCGCTTCCAAGAACAGGAAAATTCAGCGTGGACAGAGCTAGAGAGAATGAGATTCCAATGAAATACTGGAATGGCTTGCAGAAGGGCAACACATACGAGGAGGATGGACACATATATACTCCTGATATGGTGCTTGGTCCTGACCGCAAGGGCCTGAAGCTCACATACTGCACAGATACCAGACCGACCCCCCTTATAGAGAAGTATGCAGTCGGATCAGATTTGTTCATATGCGAGGGTATGTACGGCGAAAAGGAGAAAGAGATAAAAGCCATAGAGCATAAGCATATGATGATGCAGGAGGCTGCGGCCATAGCGGCAAAGGCAGATGTGGGGGAGATGTGGCTTACACATTACAGTCCGTCGATGGCAAAACCGGCGGTGTTTATGGATGAGATAAGAGAGATATTCCCGAGAACTATTGCAGCAAAGGACAGGACGACAACAACGCTCAAGTTTTCGGAGGAGTAGAATAGATCGACAAAGGTGAGATGAATTATGGAGAAAGATGTAAAGATACTGGCTATAGAATCCTCATGTGATGAGACATCCGCAGCGGTTGTTGTGAATGGAAGAAACGTACTGTCAAATATAATATATTCACAGATAGATATCCATACACTTTATGGAGGCGTTGTGCCGGAGATAGCTTCGCGAAAGCACATAGAGAAGATTACACAGGTCATAAGACAGGCGCTCAAAGAGGCAGAGTGCACACTGGATGACATAGATGCGGTTGCAGTCACATATGGACCGGGGCTTGTTGGCGCCCTTCTCGTTGGTGTGGGAGCAGCCAAGGCCATAGCATTTGCAAAAGATATACCACTTGTTGGTGTGCATCATATAGAAGGTCATATCGCAGCGAATTATATAGAGAACAAGGAGCTTGAGCCTCCGTTCATGTGCCTTGTTGTGTCAGGAGGTCACACACATCTTGTAAAGGTAGTCGATTACGGCAAGTTTGAGATACTGGGAATAACCAGGGATGATGCGGCAGGAGAGGCATTTGACAAGGTAGCAAGGGCTATAGGACTGGGTTACCCGGGAGGACCGAAGATAGATCGTAAGGCGAAGGAGGGTAACCCTGACGCTATAGAATTTCCAAGGGCAAAGGTGGCAGAATCAGCCTATGACTTCAGCTTCAGTGGCCTGAAGTCCGCAGTGCTCAACTATATCAATCAGGCTCATATGAGAGACGAGCAGATCAATGAGGCCGATGTGGCAGCATCGTTCCAGAAAGCAGTAACGGAAGTACTCACAGAGCATGCGGTTGCTGCGGCAAAGGAATACCATATGGATAAGATAGCCATAGCTGGCGGAGTTGCGTCCAATTCTGCTCTCAGAGCCAGCATGAAGGTGGCCTGTGAGAAGGCTGGGCTTACATTGTATCATCCATCGCCGATACTGTGCACGGACAATGCGGCCATGATAGGTGCGGCGGGATACTACGAATACATAAATGGAACAAGACATGGATGGGATCTGAATGCCATACCAAACCTCAAGCTGGGTGAGAGATAACCAGCCTGGTCAAGTGTGTGATGGTGTCAGACTACTACTAGGGAGAAGATGAACATGGGCGATGCGGATAATGCTGATTACAAGGAATCAAATATAGAAATCTTTGATACAGTGGATGAAGTAAAGGTCACGGCAATAGTCCTTGCAGCCGGAAAGGGCAGCAGGATGCACAGCGATATACCTAAGCAGTTTATGACGCTGGGGGATTATCCAGTACTGTATTATTCGCTCAAGGCCTTTCAGGACAGTCCGGTTGATGACATAATTCTTGTCACAGGTGAGGATTGTGTAGAATATTGCAGAAATGACATAGTAGACAGGTACAACATCACCAAAGTCAGGAAGATCGTGACCGGTGGGGCAGAGCGCTATGACTCCGTACATAATGGACTTATTGCGGCGGATGGTGCGAAGTATGTACTCATCCATGATGGTGCGAGACCATGCATAACCCAGAAAATCATCACAGATTCCATAGATGCAGTAAAGATATATTCTGCGTGTACAGTAGGTGTACCCGTGAAGGATACCATCAAGATAGTAGATGAGGATCAGATGGGAGTGGATACTCCTGATAGATCCAGGCTGTGGCAGGTTCAGACTCCACAGAGTTTTAACAGGGAACTTCTGCTTACCTGTTATGATGGACTGGCGCATGACAAATGTCAGGTTATAACGGATGACACAATGATAGTGGAGCGTTATAGCAGCGTCAGAACGAAGGTGATAATGGGGGCGTATGAGAACCTGAAAATCACCACTCCTGAGGATTTAAAAATTGCTTCGAATTTTTTGAAAAAAGATGTTGACACAAAGATGGTAAAGTGATAATATGTACAAGTCGCCGGTTGATGGCGACAAACAAAAACAACTTGGAGAGATATCGAAGCGGTCATAACGAGGCGGTCTTGAAAACCGTTTGTCCGAAAGGGCGCGAGGGTTCGAATCCCTCTCTCTCCGCTGACTTTCATACATAATGAAAGTTCAAGCGCTTGATACTGGAGAAGTACCCAAGCGGTTGAAGGGGCTCCCCTGGAAAGGGAGTAGGCCGTTAATAGCGGCGCGAGGGTTCAAATCCCTCCTTCTCCGTTAGACATACTTAGTATCAGAGCTATATAAGAACCTTGAAAAATTAACAACATGACAACCCTGAAATTCCAAACAAGAATTTCAAGAACGTCGGATCAGAGATGATATCAAAGATCTAACAAACCAATAACAGTAAAGATGGTTAGGAAAAATACAAGCTAGTATGATTTCTGACATAGGATTTACAAACTTTTTAATGAGAGTTTGATCCTGGCTCAGGATGAACGCTGGCGGCGTGCTTAACACATGCA